>Ga0233370_1000073_pt1 | contig 12046 bp, 10 predicted proteins | sample ElkDunMinimDraft_2_FD_180686 | JGI IMG/M metagenome (GOLD analysis project Ga0233370, IMG submission 180686) | Fecal eukaryotic communites from dung pellets of Tule Elk in California, USA - Elk Dung D2 | ecosystem: Host-associated > Mammals > Digestive system > Large intestine > Fecal | place...
TGAGGAGACAGAAAAATAATTTTCGCATAGGATCAGTGATATTTGTGGCAAAAGTACTGCTTTTTTTGGATATATGCAAATTTTTTGTGTTTTTGGTTGCATAAGTGAGAAAAAAGCAGTACCTTTGCGCGGTTTTTGTGTTTTTTACAAAAACAACAAGAAAAGAAAAATAAATACATTAAGATATGGACGCAAAATACAATCCAAAAGACATCGAAGCCAAGTGGTATCAATATTGGCAAGACAAGAAACTATTTCACAGTACGCCTGATGGACGTGAGGCATACACCGTAGTTATTCCTCCACCAAACGTGACAGGTGTGCTGCACATGGGTCACGTACTCAACAATACTATCCAAGATATCTTGGTTCGTCGTGCGCGCTTGGAAGGTAAGAACGCTTGCTGGGCACCAGGTACTGACCACGCTAGTATCGCTACCGAAGCTAAAGTCATCAAGCGCCTCAAAGAGCAAGGCATCAACAAGAGTGATTTGACTCGTGAGGAGTTCCTCAAACATGCATGGGCTTGGACCGAGGAGCACGGAGGTATCATCCTCAAGCAATTGCGCACTTTGGGTTGCTCTTGCGACTGGGACCGTACCGCCTTCACTATGGACGAGACCCGCTCCAAAGCCGTGATTGATGTGTTCTGCGACCTATACAACAAGGGACTGATCTATCGCGGATTGCGTATGGTGAACTGGGATCCAGAGCGCCAAACAGCCCTCTCCGACGAGGAGGTGATCTACCAAGAGGAGCACTCCAAACTCTATTACATGAAATACTATGTCCTTGAAGGTGATGAGGCGAAAGGCGAGGATGGCAATGTGATTCACAAGGATGAGAAAGGTTACTACGCGGTAGTCGCTACCACTCGTCCTGAGACCATCATGGGTGACGTGGCAATGTGTATCAACCCTAAAGACCCTAAGAACCAATGGTTGAAAGGCAAGCATGTGATTGTGCCTAAGGTAGGTCGTGTGATTCCTGTGATTGAGGATCGCTATGTGGAGATTGAATTCGGTACGGGTTGCTTGAAGGTTACCCCTGCACACGATGTGAACGACTACGCATTAGGACAAAAATACGACCTCACTACCTATGATATCTTCACCGCAGATGCACATGTGAATGTAGAGGGTTTGGAGGCAGATATTTATCCAAATGTTGCAGCATATCAGGGTATGGACCGCTTCGACTGCCGCAAGCAAATCGTAGTGGATCTCCAAGCCGAGGGATTGGTGGAGAAAGTGGAAGACTACACCAACAAGGTGGGTTACTCCGAGCGTACCAATGTGCCTATCGAGCCACGTTTGAGTTTGCAATGGTTTATCCGCATGCAGCACTTTGCTGATATCGCATTGCCACCAGTAATGAACGACGATATCGTATTCTATCCAACGAAATACAAAAACACCTACCGCAACTGGCTGGAGAATATCAAAGACTGGTGTATCTCTCGCCAACTCTGGTGGGGACATCGTATTCCTGCCTACTACGAGAAAGCATTGCTCGAAGAGACAGGTGCGGAGAACTATCCAGAGGATAAGATCATCGTGGCACCAAACATCGATGCAGCGGCTGAGAAATCTGGCTTGAGCGTAGATGCGTTGGTACAAGACGAAGGTGCACTCGATACATGGTTCTCATCATGGCTCTGGCCAATCAGCCTATTTGACGGCATTGAGAATCCAGGCAATGAGGAGATTAACTACTACTATCCAACTGCTGACCTCGTGACAGGTCCAGATATCATCTTCTTCTGGGTGGCACGTATGATCATGGCGGGATATGAGTATATCGGCAAGATGCCATTTAAGCATGTCTATTTTACTGGTATCGTGCGCGATAAACTCGGCCGTAAGATGTCTAAGTCATTGGGTAACAGCCCTGATCCATTGGATTTGATCGAGCGTTTTGGTGCGGACGGCGTGCGTATGGGTATGATGCTTTGCGCTCCTGCGGGCAATGATATCCTCTTCGACGATAGCCTTTGCGAGCAAGGACGTAACTTCTGCAATAAGATTTGGAACTGCTTCCGTCTCATCAAAGGTTGGGAGGTTGCCGATATAGCTATGCCGGAGACCAATAAGTGGGGCGTAGAGTGGTTTGAGGCCGTACTCGCCAAAGCACAAGCAGAGGTTGCCGACCTCTTCAGCAAATACCGCCTCAGCGAGGCCCTCATGGCTATCTACAAACTCTTCTGCGACGATTTCTCTGGCTGGTATCTTGAGATAATCAAACCTGCATACGGTCAACCAATTGATAAGGCAACCTATGATAAGACTATCCAATTCATGGATACGATGCTCAAGTTGTTGCACCCATTTATGCCATTCATCACTGAGGAGTTGTGGCAAGCTATTGAGGAGCGCAAAGAGGGCGAGAGTTTGATGGTTTCTCCGCTCAATGCTGAACAATCATTGAACAATATTGAACAATTGCTGAACAATGCTACACAATGCTTCGACATCATCTCTGCTATCCGTAATATCCGTGCGCAGAAGAATATCTCTCCTAAAGAGGTTCTGACCCTCGTTTGCCCAGAGGCATTGCCAGCAGTGGTAGTGAAATTGGCGAATGTAGAGTTGGCTGTAGGCGCAGAGAAGAGCGCAGGTAGCGCATCTTTCATTATCGGTACTACGGAGTATAGCGTACCATTGGAGAAATTCATCAATGTGGATGAGGAATTGAAGAAACTCGAGGCCGAGTTGGCTCATCAAGAGGGTTTCCTCCGTGGTGTGATGAGCAAACTCAATAACGAGCGCTTTGTTCAAAATGCCAAACTAGAGGTGGTAGAGTTGGAGCGTAAGAAGAAAGCTGATGCCGAGATGCGTATTGCAACGTTGAAAGAAGCAATAGCACAATTGAGAGGGTAAAGGTTAGCGGCATGCCGCATACACATGCCTCTACCCTATAAACTTTCAACTATAAACGAAAATGAAAGACTTAGTATCACTTCGTGAGGAGATAGACCAACTGGATACGCAGTTATGGGAAATCATCGGTAAGCGTGTGGACGTGGCTCGCGAGATTGGCGAGTGGAAACGACTGCATGACGAGTCTGTGATGCAACCCGAACGTTTTCAGCAGGTAAAAAAACAATGCCTTGCACATGCGAAACAATATGGATTGAGTGAAACACTCGTTCGCGAAGTGATGAAAGCATTGCATAAAGAAAGTATCAAAGTAGAATCTATACAATGACCAAGAAGTTGCATATTGACACGCTTTGCGTGCAGGCAGGCTACAACCCAGGTAAGGGTGAGCCACGTCAAGTGCCTATCATTCAGAGTACCACATTTAAGTATGAGACGAGCGAGCAGATGGGTCGTCTCTTTGACCTTGAAGATTCGGGCTATTTTTATACTCGTCTTCAAAACCCCACCAATGATACCACGGCTGCACAGATTGCTGCGATGGAAGGTGGCGTGGCTGGTATGTTGACTTCCTCGGGTCAGGCAGCCAACTTTTTTGCGTGCTTCAATATCTGTCAGGCAGGTGATCACATGATCACCACCACAAGTATCTATGGTGGTACCTATAACCTCTTTGGCGTAACCTTCCCTAAGATGGGCATTGAGATTACCTTCATCGATCAAGATGCTAGCGATGAGGAGTGGGAAAAGGCATTCCGCCCAAACACCAAGTTGGTATTTGGCGAGACATTGTCCAACCCCAATGTGCGTATCTTGGATATCGAACGCATAGCAGGTATCGCGCACCAACATGGTGTACCATTGATTGTGGATAATACCTTCCCTACGCCAGTCAACTGCCGTCCGTTTGAGTTTGGTGCGGATATCGTGACGCACTCTACCACCAAGTATATGGATGGTCATGGTGTACAAGTGGGAGGTGTGATTGTGGACAGTGGTAACTTCGACTGGGAAGCTCAGCACGATAAGTTCACTTGCCTCACTGAGCCCGATGCATCCTACCACGGTCTGCGCTACACCGAAGCATTCGGTAAATTAGCATATATTACCAAAGCAACCGCTCAACTCATGCGTGATTTGGGCTCGATCCAAAGTCCACAAAATGCGTTCTATTTGCACTTAGGTTTGCAAACCCTGCATGTACGTATGCCTCGCCACTGCGAGAGCGCATACAAGATTGCAAAATGGTTAGAGAACCATCCCGATGTGGCATGGATACGTTACCCAGAACTAGAGAATGATCCTGAGCATGCACGTCAACAGAAGTATATGCCCAATGGCTCGTGCGGCGTAATGGCGTTCGCTGTGAAAGGTGATCGTGCTTTTGCAGAGCGATTTATGGATAGTCTCCGCCTCGTAACGATTGAGACACACGTAGCAGACTGTCATACTTGTATCCTGCACCCAGCATCTCATACCCATCGTCAGCTTAGCGAAGAGGCACTATTGGCTGCTGGTATCGACCCTAACCTCATGCGCCTCAGCATAGGTTTGGAGAACGCAGACGACCTAATCAATGATTTAGAAAATGCACTTACACAAGCTCACAACGCATAATTTCTCATTTGAGGCAGGTGGAAGTCTTGACCAATTGGAGATTATCTACCATACCTCACCACGCGAATATAAGAAAGGCGACCGTGTGGTATGGCTTTGCCATGCCCTTACTGCAAACTCCGATCCGCTGGACTGGTGGCCAGAGATGGTGGGCGAAGGTTGTTGCGTGAATCCCGATAGCGATTATGTAGTCTGTGTCAATATCTTTGGCTCAGCGTATGGAACTACAGGGCCAAGAGACTTCTGGACTCCGGACTCCGAAAACCGGAATAACCCCTTGTCTTTCCCCCAGTTCACTGTGCGTGACACAGCCCGCCTTTTCACCCTGGTCCGCAAGCATTTGGGCATTGAGCACGTAGATTTGTTGGTGGGAAGTTCCATTGGTGGTTTCCATGCGTTAGAGTGGGCGATTATGGAAGGCGATGTGATTCGCAATGCTGCCTTTATTGCCACTGCGCCACGTGTATCACCATGGCTCAGCGCATGGATGGAGGTGCAACGCATGGCACTCGAAGCAGATCCTACTTTTCGTGCTTGCGCAAACTTGGATGGCGGTCGCAAAGGGTTGGAAGCGGCACGTGCTATCTCGCTTATTTCTTATCGCAGTTTTGATGGCTATAATCTCACACAATATGAAACGGACGACGATTGTCTATTTGCCAGTCGTGCAGCAAGCTATGAGCGTTATCAAGGAGAGAAATTGGTGAAACGTGGCTTCGACGCCTACTCCTATTATTATTTATTGAATTGCGTAGATAGCCAGAATGTCGGTCGTCATCGTGGTGGTGTGGCAGCTGCTTTGGCGCAAATCAAAGCCAAAAGTATTGTTATTTCAATTACTTCGGACGGATTGTTCCCTCCATGTGAGAGTCGCGAGTGGACAAAATATATACCAGGCGCCACCTATTACGAAATAGAATCTCGTTTTGGTCATGATGGCTTCTTGTTGGAAACAGAACAAATAACTCGACTGCTGAACCAATAAAAGAAGAAAATAAACCCCAAAAGCACACACTTTTGGGGTTTGTTATCTAGATAGAAAGAGTGATTAAATCGTCTTCAACTCGCTTCCAGGGAAGTAGTGGGCGAGAATGTGCTCGTATGTGTAACCCTTATCTGCCATCACGGCAGCACCGATTTGGCATAATCCGACGCCGTGTCCCCAACCTGCACCTGTCAAGATAAAGTCGCCATTCTCATTGCGATCCACTACAAAAGCACTGCTGTATAAGTGACTCTTGCTCAGCCATTTGCGGATTTCTAGTTCCTTGCCAATAACCATCGTACGCTTGCTACCCACAATCTGCATTTCGTACAAACGAGCAGATGGACCGCGCTTGATAGGCACTAAGTCCAATATCTCGCCAAAGTCAATACCCGAACGCTCGCGGATGATGTCGCTTAGCTCCTCTTTGCTGTATTGTACAGTCCAGCGGTAGAAGTCCTTGGTCTCTTGGTCGTAGTTGTTCAATACTTGGCTGAGGATACGCTCGTCGGTGGTATTGCAGTAGGCAGAAGGAGAGGTGCGGATAAAGGCTTGTGCATTCTCCTCGATAGTCAGGTCAGGTAATGGAGTGCCAATCTCGTCGCGAACGGGCTCGAGGTAGTCATAGTGCTCGTTTGCCCAAGCGTTCTCAAAAAGTTCGGTTGCGCCACCGCATGCCTTGTAGAAGCGTGCGTCGCATACCTTTCCATCGTACATCAGTACTTGTCCGCGGGTAGCATCAATGGCTTTTTGCACATTGGCGGCTGCCTCGGGGTGCTCGTCACGACGGGTGATACCTTCGTAGCGTTGGCAGTGGTCATCTGCACATACATCAAAGCCCTCGTGGGCATCGCGTTCGTACCAGATGACATGGCGATCAGGGTCGCTCAAATCAGGTTTGTCGGTACCTGTAGATGGACTGATGATAGGACGAAGAACCCAACTACGGGAGATAACGGCATGTGCTTTCAAGAGCTCCAACGATGAGGTAGCTGACATCTCAGAGGTAATAACCGAACTGAGGTAATCTTCTACATCCAGACGGTTGATGGCCGTTTGTGTGCCATCTGCATTGTCGCGTATTTCGAGTGTACCTTCAAACTCTTGGTCTTCAAGACGATCCCAATGGAATCCAATACCAATGCGGACATTTTTGAGAAGGAAAGTTGGGTGTTCTGGAGTGGAGTGAGGTCCTGGAATAACGGCCTCAATCTTAGGGGCGGTCATAACGCCCACTGCAATTTGGTGTTTCATGCGTGTATGTTATTTGATTAATTCTTCAATGATACCAGGTATCTCTCTGTTTTGGAATATACCTGCAAACTTCTCAGCACCAGCGCCATAGGCGAAGATAGGAACCACTGTTCCGCTATGACCTTTCGTACTGAAACTGAGTTGCATCCCCTCTGGTTGATTCACAGGGTAACTCTTGTATGATACACTTGTACCACCCGTCTCGTGGTCTGCCGTCACAACAAGCAGGGTGTTAGGATGTTGGTTTACATAAGCCACCAATGCTTTCAATGTACGATCAAACTCCTGCATCTCTTCTATCATTCCTTCTGCATCGTTGTTGTGCCCGTAGCCATCAATGATAGCGCTTTCTACCATTAGGAAGAATCCTTTAGGGGCATTCTTCTCCAATTGCTCTAGCGTTTTAATGCATGCTTTCTCAAGGTATCGATCAGACTCCGCAAATCGTATGCTATCGTTTGTTTCGTTGTTAGCGGCTAATTGGGCTGCTAGGCACACTTCTGCTCCGTCTGTGGCGCTAGCAGTGCTAGTAGTTGGCTTGTTGCGGCGATGGACATCGCTCATTTGTAGGATGCCTACAAATTTCTCAGACTGGCTATTGAGCACGGATGTCCAATCCAAATATACGTCATAACCTTTATTGATGAGCACGGCTGTCATATCCACCGAATCAGGGCGATTGATAAAAGCAGTCAAGCCTGCTCCGATGGCTATATCCACGCCACTTTCTGTGAATTGTTTGGCGATGGTATAACTATCTTTGCGAGAGGTCACTCCTGCGTAGAAAGCTCCAGGGGTCGCCTCTGTGAGAGTAGTATTAACGACAATACCCGTCTTTTTGCCCATCTGTTGGGCTTTTTTGAGGATACTAGTCAATTGCAAACTATCTGGTCCCACGCCGAGGAAACCATTGCACGTGCGTGTTCCTGTAGCCAGGGCAGTACCACCAGCAGGCGAATCGGTCACGTAGTTGTTGGCAGAGCAGGTTTCGTTGAGTCCGATAACTGGCGCCATCTCAAAGCCTGTTTGTTCATCTACTGTTAGTAGCAGGGAGGATACGGCTCCAAAACCCATGCCATCGCCAATGAGGTAAATCACGTTGGTAGGTTTATCGCATGTGGATGTGCAACTACTCAGTAGCATGGCCAATGCCATTGTAGTTAAGAGGATTTTTTTCATAATGTTGTGTGTTTTAGATGTATTACTTTTCTATTTTGCCTGTCCACGAGTTGAAACCCGTATTAAGTTCTATGATTTGGTATCCGTGTTTGGCAAGTTGCGCTGCTGCGGTTTTGCTTCTTCTACCTGAGCGGCAGTAGAGCGCAATGGTCTTGTCTTTAGGAAGCAGTTGCTCTGCTTTTTGTATAAAGTCGGCTTGCGTTACATCGATAAGTAGCGCGTTAGGGATATGCCCTTGCGCATATTCGTTGAGCGTTCTGACATCCAGACGTACAATGGTGGTATCTTCAATAATCTGCGCAAAAGTCTCCGCATCCACCGAGCGGAAGTCTGCTGCTTTGCAGCCCAAAAAACTCATCAGACAGAGTAGGATAGGAAAGGGTTTCATGATGTAATGATGGTTATGCGTTTTTACTTGAGTAGGATATATGCAAGACTGGCGGCGCTGATGATGATCCATAGCAGGAGACCTTGCAGCAAGGGGCGGATACCTACGGATTTGATGACATCAATAGATAGGGATGCTCCGATGAAGAACATCGTGATGATCAGTCCTTTGCGTGCAATACCTGCGATGAATTTACCTATCTCGGGATAGTCCACCAAAAGGTAGGTGTTGATGAGCATGGCGACGATAAAGAACAAGATAAACCAAGGGATACTAATCTTCTTGCCTTCGCTGCGGAATATTACTGAAGTAACCAATGCTAATGGGATGATCCACAAGGCACGGGTGAGCTTGATGGTGGTAGCCACTTGCAGGGCTTCTTCGCCATAAGCCGCTCCTGCGCCCACTACCGAACTAGTATCATGGATAGCAATAGCCGCCCATGTGCCAAACTCTTGTTGGCTTAGTCCCAACCAATGACCCAAAATTGGGAAAAGGAAAAGACCAATAGCGTTGAGAATAAACACCGTAGCTAATGCCATGGACATGTCGGTGTCTTTGGCTTTGATGATAGGACCTACAGCAGCAATGGCACTACCGCCACAGATAGCTGTGCCCGAACTAATAAGGTAGGATGTGTTGCGGTTGAGTTTCAATACTTTGCAGCCAATAAACATACCAATAAGCAAGGTACCGATGACCGATATAATCGTAAAGAGCATTCCCTCCTTACCCGAGGCGAGCGAAGCTTGGAGATTCATGCCAAAGCCCAAACCGATGACGGAGTATTGGAGGAGTTTCTTAGATACGTTCTTGTTAAAAGTGGGGTAGGCTTGTCCGCAAAGCAGGGCGAAGACTAAGCCAATAAACAGCACCACAGGAGGTGTTACCCACGTCGAAAGGAAACGGAGCGCTGGGATATAATCGCAAAGCAAGCACAGCGTGATGATGGATAGTAGAGCGATATATATGTGGCGGTTGTATTGGCGGAGCATGAATGGTTAATTATGAGTTTATCTTAGGAAATAACTTAGGAAAAGACTTAGGAAAAGACTTATGAAAATGTTTTCATTTTTTTGTAAATCAGTCTATTTTGTATTGAGTTTAATTGTGATTTTTGTTGGATATATTCGCCAATTGCGATTTTTTTGCAGTGCTTGTACAATGTGTCAGTTGCGACTGACGAATTACGATCCAAGATTAGTACATGTGGTTACTTCAACTTAATATCATTTTGTTCAAAACATGCAATTATACTTTTTGCTACATGATATGCCAAGTTGACAGGAACAGCATTACCTATCATTTTATAGCCATAATCCACTTTGTCATAAACAAATTTGAATGTGTCAGGGAATGTTTGTACACGTGCAACCTCTCGCACTGACATGCGGCGATACAGATGTTCTTTGCCTGGCACAAAGATTTGTTTGTTAGCTTCCACTTTAATCATTGTAGGGGCTTGTGGGTGCAATTGGCATTGTCTTCCACTTGCTTGTACAGTAAAACCAGGCTCGTTCCATTGGCGAACACGATTGCGCGACATAAAAATAGGCGAAAAAGACCCAATATAGTATTCGTGGTTTGGTACAGCACATTCTTTACCATTGGTATAATTATGTTCCAGCGCAGGAATAACATTATCTTTTAAGTCCCAAATCGCATCTTTGAGAGTCGGATTATTGCCTGTTGGCTTTGGATATTGATAGTTTCGTATGTTAAGGTCTTTACGGAAACCTACATAAAAAACTCGGTCACGGTCTTCAGGAACATCAAAATCATTGGCATTGAGCAGTTTGAGTTGTACATCATATCCTGCTTCGTCAAACAATTGCATAAAACCATTAACAGCTTCCGAATGGCGTTTGGCAAGCATTCCTGAAACATTTTCTGCAACAAAAAACAATGGTTTAACTGCTCGCAAGATACGGATATATTCATAAAAGAGTTGTCCTCTTTCATCCTCAATACCTTTTAATGTTCCCGCTTCGCTCCACGATTGGCAAGGTGGTCCACCAATAATACCAGTGATATTTGTTGGCAAGATGGAAGTGTCCAATTTGCGTATATCTCCTTCAATCAGTTGCGTATTTGGGAAATTAGCACGGAAAGTAGGGCAAATGTTCTTATCGTATTCATTTGCCAACACGGTGTGAAATCCTGCTTTTTCAAATCCAAGGTCTAGACCGCCTGCTCCAGAAAAAAGACTTATTAAGTTCATGTTATCGCCAATGACAATCAATAGTAATAATAGCAGTAGGCATACCCACAATTTGTACATCAAATTTCAAGGATGGCTCTACTTTGGTCGCTGCATTGTGTATGCGGAAAGTAAATTGCCAACCTCCGTCCATATATAGTTCAACGGTATTGTTCCTATCTGGCATAAAATCAAGGCTTACGATACGCGTTGGAAGCGAAGCAATAGGCACTTGAATAGCTGGTTGCTCTGTGCGAGATGGTTTATTGAGTGTGCCGTGAATATTATACGATTGTACTTGAGTAAGTTGATAGCGATCAATACTGATTACCTTGTAAAAATCAAACTTACTCAACAAATACTCTACCATTTTTGCTGGAATATCTCTATGAACGATATACTGGCTCTTTATCTCTTCTATAAAAGCTTTTAGGATAGGTATATACACATCATTCTCTTTGTCAGGAAGCTCTTTGAATAGTGTTCCCTTGCTTTTTTCATCAGCAAGATATGCAAAAACAGGATTGACGGCATCCCAATATGTTTGTGAACATGGAACACCAAACCAGCCATTACCAAAATCAATGGTTGCAGATAAGCGACTATGTTTAACCGCGAAATGGTTGTGCTTAATGGATAGACCTATTTCCCATTGAATATCACAACGAATAATCAAAATGTCTCGTACATCTCCTTGCTGCCCTGCTTGATCGGGTTGGATAAAAATCTCAAGCATATCATTACCCTGCTCCAAAATAAGTGGCTCAAGGGAGAATAGTGTAGCAACTGCTGCTTCGGCGCTGCGTTGATAAGTGTGTTGTTCTGTTTCTGAGAGTGTGTTCCATGCGTTCAATGCTGCGAGGAAACTACTGTTCTCTACGATTTGCGCAGGACGATGTTTAGCAATTTCACGGTGTAATGTTTGTAAACAAACAAATTCGTAGGCGCGTCCTTGGTCGTTGCTTAAATTACTCATAATTCTGTTCTTTTTATTTCCGTCTGCAAAAGTACTACTTTTTTTGTAAATATGCAAACAGAAGGGTTAATAGTTAGTTGATTTTTTTGAAAAACGTTGCAAAGGTACTATGACAAACTGCTAAAACTTGTCAGTATGTAGAGAAAAATGCACTTTTTTTGCGGGAAAGTGCATTTTTTTTGTATTTATTGGAAGTAAAACGCAATAAAAGATGAGCAGGAAATGCGCAACAGGGAGTAAATCTTTTTAGGAATGGTGTAAAAGTTTTTAGGAAAATAGTCAATAGTTTTAGGATACGAGTCAACTTTTTTAGGGGGGGATAAAAAACATACCAAACATTACACTATAGGCGGTCGTGCCTACCCTGTACGGCACTACCCTATAGCCATTCGGCTGCGTGACCGCAAGGGTCGCGCCATTCTATGTTCGCACCAGTTCCTCAGTGTGGGGACACTTCGGGTGCTTCACTCGGAGTGCGTTCCGTCGCACTCCTTCACGCTCTTCTCTCGGTCGTCTCTCGGTTGTCTCTCGGTGGAGTAGGGAAAGGTAAAGAGGACAACAAATCTTA
>Ga0233370_1000074_pt1 | contig 11747 bp, 8 predicted proteins | sample ElkDunMinimDraft_2_FD_180686 | JGI IMG/M metagenome (GOLD analysis project Ga0233370, IMG submission 180686) | Fecal eukaryotic communites from dung pellets of Tule Elk in California, USA - Elk Dung D2 | ecosystem: Host-associated > Mammals > Digestive system > Large intestine > Fecal | place...
TAGGTTGTTCCTTGGTTCGTCCTTGGTTCTTCCTTGGTCTTTTACCCGAGGGAGATAGGGAAGGTACAAGGGGATGAAATCTTAAAAAAAGGTTGGATTATGTGCAAGGGTTATCTGCCACTTCGCGGATGATGTCGCGGAGTTTGGATGGGGTGAGGCGATCGAAACTCTCACGGTTAGCAACAATGCCAATACCGCCCATCTCTACCGTGGCTGGAGAGAATAATATACGCTCTTCTTCTGGAGCAAAGAAACACTGTGGGCGGGATTCACGGCGGAAGAAGATGATGGTGTTATAAGATCGCCCTGCGGGCTGTAGATCGCTTCGCTGTAGATCGCCCTGCGGGCTGTAGATCGGCGTTCCGCCTGTAGATTGAGCTGGCTCATACCACGAAATAATATTCCAACGTGGTTCGTATTCTTCGGCATGAGAGGCGCCTGCGGTCAAAGAGCCTGTTTGACTGGCTTCTTTTGGGATAGTGCCCATGGCGAGGACTTTTTGGACGGCAGCCAAATGGGTTTGTAAGTCCGTTTCTTGCACCAAGATAGCGTTGGCATAGTTGGCATCGAAATGATCTTCTATAGGGAGGCTGTGGCGAGGCACAGCTTGGAAATGCATATGGTCGGGGGCACTGGCTCCACACATAGGGCCGTTGTAGAAAATAGTCATCTCGGGCAGTTCCTTCGCTAAGTGCAACATCGATTCGAGGTGAGGCAATAGTTCTTGGCGTTCGTGTATGGATGACGAAACGGTGAAGTGTGGAGAGAAAATAGGGAAGGGGTTCACACGAATATAATAGGTGTGCCCAGTAGGTGAATCCCAGTTGTGGGTGAGTTGGTGTTCCTCCACGCCATCGGGGCATAGGAAACATGCTCGTTTTTGCAGGGCTTCGGGGCTGACATCCGCCATCACGCTGTGCACACGAGCGGGGTTGAAAAACAATTTGGCAGGGAAGCCGTCGATAGTCATGTCTTTGACTTCGACTTGAGATAAGGCTTGGTAATTAACGAATGCTCTCCCGTGAGAAGCAAGCTCACGGGAGAACATGTCGGATATTTGTTTGAACAAGTTCATAATAGATCGGGCTTGCGCCCTGTTAGACCACTGCGTTGTTAGATCATTGCATTGTTAGACCGCCGCTTTGCGGCTGTGGGATACTAGAAATCTAACATCTAACAGCGACTAGGTCGCGGTCTAATATCTAACAGCGAAGCGTTCTTATTACTTCTTCTCGTTCATTTGGATACGTGCCTTCAACTCCCATGTACGGATACGATCTTTGTACAAGTGGTTGTTGTTCATGGTCACGATATCGCAGTTAGCATCAGAGTTGTCATCCCAACGACGGCAGTTATACACTACGTCATAGATACGACCGATTTGATACTCACGGCTTACGCGCAAACCAACTGCATAATCCTCACCATACTTGGTAGTAGGGAAGTTGATTGTGCGGAGCATTGGGGTATAGAAACCACGTGGTGCGCCAAGACCGTGGATACGGAGAGCGTTGTTGCGGCCGTTGTCTGGTGTCCACTCTTTGTGGTCGATTACGCCAGGAGGAATGAGGTTACCGTCGAAGTCGGTCAATTGGTAAGTACCAACTACCATTGCGCAGTTTTGCTCGTGGAAAGCGTCGATGAACTTTTGAACGGTGTTCTCATCGAAGTATGTATCATCAGAGTCCAATTGGATAGCGAAGCGACCGCATTTCTCGTGGTGGAGAGCTACGTTCCAGTTACCACCGATAGCGTGCCAAGTTTTGTCTTGAGCGATATACACGAGGTTGTCGTGACCCTCAGCAACGATGCTCTTGATAACCTCTGCAGTGCCGTCCTCAGAGTTGTCGTCAACAACGATTACGTTATATTTATAAGGTGCGTTAACCTTTTGGTTGAGTGCACTCTTGATAGCGGTACCGATAGTGCGAACACGGTTTTTGCAAGGAATGATCACAGATGCCTCATACTCGAAACCATCGCAATGGAGGTCTACATCCTTGAATCCTGGAGCGAGATAACCATTGATGTCTTTCAAGTGTTGGGTAGCAGCTTGCTCCATCTCAATTTGTACGCCACGGTTCTTAGGATCAACATAGTCGAAGTTCTTTTCGCCAGTGGTACGGTTGTCAAGCTCTACATCATAATAGAGGTACTCGTTGATGTGCTCCAAAGCGCCCTTTTGGCTAACTTTGAGGCGGAGGTCATAGAGACCAGCAAATTGATAATCTACATCCATGCGAGCAACTGCCTCTTTCACAGCGCTGGTGCGGTAGAAGAGAACAGAACCAAACTCAAAGTCATCGCGGATAGACCCCAATTGGTAGTCGATTACAGGAGCGTTGGTGCGAACCTCACCTACTTGGTTGAAGTGGTCAGCATATACCATAGCCGCCTTTGTGTCCTCGATAAGTGCCTCCATACGCTCGAGAGCGAAGAGAACGAATGAAAGGGTGGTGTACTTGGTGTAGATCAAGGTGTACTCTGTGTTAGCTTTAGCTGCGATTTCGCGAACATTAGCTGTAGAACGAATGTCACCATGAATGAAATGAATGTCAGCTACGAGGTCTTGAGCTTTCAAGTTCGCTACAGTAGCTTGTACCTGTTCCTCACTTTGGAAAGGAATAAAACATGTGATATTTTTCATATGATTAATAAATTAGTTGGTTGTTTACAAAATATGATATTGTACGAATGCCTCAATAGCCTCATACTCAGCCAAACCGAGATCGGAGTACATCTTCGCGGTATCGTGGTTGCGATCCTCAGCACGTTGCCAGAACAGACGCTCATCATCACCCATGAATGGTGCAGACTCCATTTGGCTCGCATGGCGAAGGATAGCATTGCGTTTAGAGCGGAGCTCCTCTGGAGACATTGGCACAGCCATCTCAATCAGGTCAAGTTCCCACTCCATCCATGCACCGCGGTACATCCAGATGCGGCAGTCTTTCAACCATTCATCCCAAGCTGCTGTGTGCTTGAGTTCATCCAATGCTGCGAGTACAGCGTCAAGGCATACACGGTGTGTGCCGTGAGGGTCAGCCAGGTCACCAGCAGCGAATATTTGTTGTGGTTTAACGTCCTCAAGGAGAGCTTTCACAATATCCACATCAGCTTGTGAGAGAGGGCCTTTCTTGATTGTTCCTGTTTCGTAGAATGGCAAGTTGAGGAAGTGGATATGGTCGGTTGGCAAGCCCATGAAACGGCAAGCGGCGGTAGCCTCTCCACGACGGATAAGTGCCTTTAGGTTGAGAATCTCGCGGGTATCATTGTCGCCTACTTTCTCGTTTTTGAAGAAGTTCATGTATTCATCATACTTCTTCTCAATCACTTGATCCTCTGGGATGAGCATTTGTTTGTATCCCTTCATGAAGTCCATGAAACGTACCACCTCTTCATCGCAAACAGCAATACAACCGCTAGTCTCGTATGCTACGTGCACATTATGACCTTGGTTGATGAGACGTTGGAAGGTACCACCCATAGAAATTACGTCATCATCTGGGTGAGGAGAAAAGATTACAACATCTTTTGGGAATGGATTAGCGCGCTCAGGGCGATTGGTATCATCCGCATTTGGCTTACCACCTGGCCAACCTGTAATAGTGTGTTGTAGGTCGTTGAATACCTTGATATTACAGTTATATGCAGAATCATATTTGGTAATCAACTCGCTGAGTCCAAAGTCATTGTAATCCTTGTTGGTAAGTTTGAGAATTGGCTTTTTGGTTTGCTCGCAGAGCCATACTACCGCACGACGAACGAGTTGGTCTGTCCACTCGCAGTTGGTCACTTTCCATGGATGATTGATGCGAGTAAGTTTGTTTGCAGCTTCCAAGTCAAGTACGAAGCTTGCATTTTTGTGTAGCTGTAAGTATGATGCTGGGCATGCAGATGAAGCCACTTCTTCAATAGCTTGCTTGATGATGCCTGCTTTATGTTGACCAAATGCGAGGAGAATAACTTCTTTTGCTTGAAGTATTGTCTCAATACCCAATGTGATGGCACATGTAGGCACTTGAGCCACGTTGCCAAACAACGATTTTACATCTACGCGAGAGTTTCCATCCATGATAACCAAACGAGTAGATGAGTTAGACTGTGTACCAGGCTCGTTCATGGCGATGTTACCGCATTGACCAATACCTAATACTTGTACGTCAATACCTCCTGCTTCAGCGATAGCTTTTTCATATTCCTCGCAGAATGCAAACACGTTTTCTTTAGGTAGATCGCCAGGGAAGGTATGTACGTTTTCTGGCAGAATGTCAATGTGATCCAGCAATTGGCTTTGAATTTGCGCCATGCTGCCTGAGGTGGTGTCGCTTAGAGGATAAAACTCATACGAACCAAAGATGACTACATTCTTAAAACTCAATCCTTCCTCTTTGTGCAAGCGAACCAACTCTGCGTATAAATCACGCATTGTGCGTCCTGATGCCAAAGATAGAATCGTTTTTTGACCATTGGCATTGCGGCGGTTGATCAATGTAGCGATACGTGCTGCCACAGTAGCGATACCCTCTTTAGGAGTCTCTACAATGGTGGTGTTTACATGCTCCATGCGAGTAACGCGCGATTGCTCGTATGCGTCTGCAGGACGATACAATTTCTCTTCAACTTTGCTCAGAGAAATCATTTGGCTAAGATTATTTCTCATAACGTGTGTATATATTTTGTGTTGTTATAATCACAATACATCATGTGTGATTGCGCAATTAACCACACTAAACCGACTGCAAAATTACTTTTTTTTTTCAAAACATGCAAACGGTTGCGCGATTTTTTTGAAAATAATTGTTTTTCATATGTTATGCAACATAAAACACGGTTTTCCCTTGCGCGGACAAAAAAAAATGAGTACCTTTGCGAGTTATTTTATGTGTGGTATGTCTTTTGGGACATGCGTAGCAATGTCAATAACTAACACTAAAAAATATAACGATTATGATTTTAATTGCAGATTCAGGTTCAACCAAGACTCATTGGTGTTTGATGGCGGCCAATGGCCATTGCAGTGAGTATTTTACAGACGGTATCAATCCGTTTCAACAAACCTCTGACGCTATCAAGAATAGCGTGAACAATCAGTTGCTGCCTAAGATGGCTGGCGAGATGTGGGCAGGTAAGATTACAAATGTGTTCTTCTATGGAGCAGGTTGTACACCAGAGAAAATACCTGTAGTAGAGTATGCATTGGAAGATATCTTCAAATCGGCAAAGATTGAGGTGTATTCCGACATGGTAGGTGCTGCTTGTGGTGTGCTTGGAGGCGAAAAAGGTGTGGCTTGTATCTTAGGAACAGGTGGCAACTCATGCCTTTGGAATGGTAAAGAAATTGAGAAGAATGTCCCTGCGCTTGGCTTTATCCTTGGTGACGAGGGTAGTGGCGCCGTGCTCGGCAAGCGCTTAGTTTCTGACCTGCTGAAAAATCAATTGAGCGATGAACTCAAAGAGAAATTCTTGACTCAATATGGTATTACTGCTGCGGATATCATCGAAAATGTGTATCGTAAACCTTTCCCCAATCGTTACTTAGCCTCACTCAGCAAATTCTGCGCTGAAAACATGGACAACCCATTGATAGCACAACTTGTTTACGACCACTTCGATTACTTTGCAAAGCGTATTTTGCCACAATATCCTGCTCTTCCTGTTGGATTTATCGGATCAATCGCTTATTATTACCAAGATGTACTGAAGAAGGTGTTGGCTGATAATGGCTTCCAAGTGGGTAAGATTCTTCAAGGGCCTATGGAGGGATTGAAGGAGTACCACAAGAAAGATGTAGTTCCTACAATGTAATACCACCCACGGGTTCTCGACGGGTTCTCGACGGGTTTGCCTAAAAGTTCCCCAGGAGAGAAAACGAGGAAAATGAAAGACAATAAAACAAAATAATTATGGCTTTTACAAAAGTAACTGAGCAAACTTCATTGCATGATAATCTTGATCAAAAGTCAGTCGGACAGTTGTTGGTTGAGATGAATGAGGAAGATCAAAAAGTAGCTTTGGCTGTCAAGGAATGTATTCCTCAAATTGAGAAATTGGTAGAGGGTATTGTTGAGCGAATGCAACAAGGTGGACGTATCTTCTATATGGGAGCAGGTACCAGTGGTCGCCTAGGTGTATTGGATGCAAGCGAGATTCCTCCTACATTTGGTATGCCACCATCATTTGTGATTGGTCTCATTGCTGGTGGTGATACTGCTTTGCGTAATCCAGTAGAGAATGCTGAGGATGATGCAGAGAAATCTTGGCAAGAATTGCTGGATCATGATATCACAACGCTTGATACGGTGGTTGGTATTGCTGCTTCGGGTACAACACCTTATGTTATAGGTGCACTCGAGCGCGCGCGTGAGTTCGGCTGTTTGACAGCATCTATCTCTTGTAATCCTGGTTCGCCAGTGGGACAAGTGGCTGAAATCGCTATCGAACCTATGGTAGGTCCTGAGTTCTTGACAGGTTCTACTCGCTTGAAATCAGGTACAGCGCAAAAATTGGTGTGCAACATGATCACCACTATCACAATGATCAAGATGGGGCGCGTGAAGGGCAATAAGATGGTGAATATGGCTCTCAGTAATAAAAAACTGGTGGATCGCGGCACACGAATGATTATCGAAGAGCTTGGTATTGAGTATGATAAGGCAAAAGATTTGCTTCTTCTGCATGGTAGTGTGAAGAAGGCTTTGGATGCTTATAGAGCTTCCAAATAAGGCGACTTCTTTTGGTTTTTTCTTTGAAAATGCACATAAATTTGCGTATGTGCATTTTTTTTTGTAACTTTGCGCGCTGTTTTATGCAATAATGTAAAATGCTTGAAAATTATTAATTGTTAATTATTAACTACAAATATGGGTTTTATTGAAGTAATTACTAAGCTTTTTGGCAATAAGTCGCAGAAAGATATGCGCGCTGTGATGCCATATGTGGAAAAGATAAAAGCTGTCTATGCAGAGATAGATGCTTTGAGTAATGATGAGTTGCGCGCGCGTAGTGCTGCGCTTATGCAACGCCTGCAAGATGCTGTTGCTGCGGATAAGTCTAAAATTGTCGAACTCAAAGCCAGCATTGAGTCGCTCGAGATTGATAAACGTGAAAAAGTTTACAACGAAATTGATCGTCTCGAAAAAGAGGTGTTGGACATCTATGATAAGACGCTCAACGATATTCTTCCAGATGCGTTTGCTGTTGTCAAGAGTACAGCTCGTCGTTTCGCTGAGAATGAAACCATTGTGGTAACTGCTACCCAAATGGATCGCGACTTGGCGGCGGATACACGCTTTGATTTCGTAGAAATAGATGGTGACAAAGCTATCTACCATAATGCATGGACAGCTGGAGGCAATGAAGTAGTGTGGGATATGGTGCACTATGATGTCCAACTTATTGGTGGTGTGGTTCTGCACGGCGCGGTTAAAAATGACAAAGAGCAACGTGGCTCTATCGCTGAGATGGCTACGGGTGAAGGTAAAACACTGGTGGCTACTTTGCCTGTATTCCTCAATGCGCTTACTCACGAGGGCGTACACGTGGTGACTGTCAACGACTACCTTGCCAAACGTGACTCCGAGTGGATGGGACCTCTCTATATGTTCCACGGTCTGACGGTGGATTGTATTGATAAACATCGTCCTAACTCTGATGAGCGCCGCCGTGCATATGCGTGCGATATTACCTTTGGTACTAACAACGAATTCGGTTTTGACTACCTCCGTGACAATATGGCTACTAGCCCTATGGATCTCGTGCAGCGTGGTCACAACTATGCTATCGTGGATGAGGTGGACTCTGTGTTGATTGATGATGCACGTACTCCTTTGATTATCAGTGGTCCTGTACCAAAAGGCGAAGATCAACTCTTCGACGAATACAAGCATCGTGTAGAGCTGCTTGTTCGTACACAAAACACTCTCACCACCAAGCTCCTCGCAGAAGCCAAAGCGAAGATGCAGAGCGCAGACGAGAAGGAACGTGAGGCTGGAGAGCTTGCGCTCTTCCGTGCATACAAAGGTATGCCAAAGAGCAAAGCCCTCATCAAATACCTAAGCGAACCGGGCGTGAAAGTGCGTTTGCAAAAGACCGAGGAGTTCTATCTCCAAGAGAATGAAAAGAATATGCACATCGCCACCGATGAACTCTATTTCGTGATTGATGAGAAGCATAAGACCATTGAACTTACCGACAAGGGTATCGATACCCTCACAGGTAATATGGAAGATACTCAATTCTTTGTACTTCCAGATGTGGGTAGCGAGGTGGCAGAAATCGAAAAATTAGAGGTTTCTACTGAGGAAAAACAACAAAAGAAAGACGAGGTGCTCGCTAACTATAGCATCAAGTCTGAGCGCGTACACACTGTACACCAGCTCCTCAAAGCATACACTCTCTTCGAGAAGGATGTGGACTATATCATTGATGATAACCAAGTTAAGATTGTCGATGAGCAGACGGGTCGTGTGATGGATGGCCGTCGATGGTCTGATGGTTTGCACCAAGCCGTGGAGGCAAAAGAGAATGTGAAAGTAGAGGCAGCTACCCAAACGTTTGCTACTATCACATTGCAAAACTACTTCCGCATGTACCACAAACTCTCAGGTATGACCGGTACGGCAGAAACGGAAGCAGGCGAGTTCTACAATATCTACAAACTCGATGTAGTAGTTATCCCAACCAACCGACCTATCGCTCGCGAGGATATGAATGACCGTATCTATCGCACCAAACGTGAGAAATACAATGCTGTGATTGATGAGATTGTTGCTCTTGTTGCTGCGGGTCGTCCGGTGCTTGTAGGTACTACTTCGGTGGAAATCAGTGAGTTGCTGAGCCGTATGTTGAATCTGCGCAAGATCAAACACAATGTTCTTAATGCTAAGCTCCACCAACACGAGGCAATGGTGGTTGCTGAGGCAGGACGTCCTGGTGTAGTAACCATTGCAACCAACATGGCGGGTCGTGGTACCGATATCAAACTTACCAAGGAGGTGAAAGATGCAGGTGGTCTTGCTATCATTGGTACCGAGCGTCATGAGAGCCGTCGTGTGGATCGTCAGCTCCGTGGTCGTGCAGGTCGTCAAGGTGATCCAGGTAGCTCGGTATTCTACGTGAGTATGGAGGATGACCTCATGCGTATGTTCGGTTCGGATCGCTTGGCTGGCTTGATGGATAAGATGGGCTTCCAAGAGGGCGAGATGATTGAGCACAACATGATTTCTTCTTCTATCGAGCGTGCGCAGAAGAAAGTGGAGGAGAATAACTTTGGTATTCGTAAACGCCTCATCGAGTACGATGACGTGATGAACCAACAACGTAATGTCATCTACGCAAAACGCCACCATGCGCTTATGGGTGAGCGTATTGGTGTGGATATCACTAATATGATCTATGATACGGCGGACGCGCTTATCGCTGAAGCACGCGCGATGATGGACTACGAGGCACTCCAATTGGATGTCATGCAAGTGTTTGCTATGGAAGTGCCATTTGATGCAGATACTTTCCGCTCAAGTCGTGAAAACGTACTAGCTGATCAATTGGCAGAAGCCGCTTTGGATTCCTTCAAACGTCGTATGGAAACTCTTCAAAAGGTAGCATATCCTGTAATAAAGAAGGTTTATGAGGAGCGTGGTGCAATGTACGAGAACATTCTTATTCCTATCACGGATGGCAAAAAGGTATATAACATAGCCGTCAATCTCAAAGCAGCATATGAGACCGAATGTCGTGAAGTGATTCGTGAGTTCGAGAAACGCATGGTACTCTATGTGATTGATGATGAATGGAAAGATCATCTTCGTCAGTTGGATGACCTCAAGCAATCTGTGCAAAACGCAAGTTATGAGCAAAAAGATCCATTGCTCATCTACAAATTGGAGTCGTTCAATATCTTCCGTCAGATGCTGGATTCATTCAATCGTCGTACTATCTCCATCCTCTTCCGCGGACAAATTCCTAATCGCGATCCTGAGGATGTGCGCCAAGCACATGCGCAACAACGACATGACTACTCTCGCTACCGCACCCAAAAAGATGCTGTGGCACGTGCTGCAGCGGCTAGTGGACAAGCGGCGGCGGCCAATCGCGATACTCGCGAGCAGCAGCGTCCAGAACCTCTCCGCGTAGATAAGAAACCTCGTCCAAATGACCCATGTCCTTGTGGATCAGGCAAAAAATACAAACAATGTCACGGTAAAATGGAAGCATGATGTTGGATTTTATAACATGGAATGTTGATCCTATTCTCATCCACTTTGGTGAGGGGGGCATTCGTTGGTATGGTTTGCTGTGGGCTATTGGTATCTACCTTTGCTATTTGATTCAAGTCAAATTATACAAAAACGAGAATTGCCCCGCTGAGTGGACAGACAAACTCTTCATGTGGATGGTCATCGGACTGATTATTGGCGCACGTGTTGGGCACTGCTGGTTCTATGAGTGGCACGATGTCACTCTGCCTGGCATGAAAGCCTATTGCCAATATATGGATATATCCACCGAACCAGTCCAAATCTTCGGCTGGACAATCAATTACCGCAATCCATACATTGAGCACCCCCTCAAATTGCTCAAGATTTGGGAAGGTGGTTTAGCTAGCCATGGGGGAGCAATAGGTCTGCTTACAGCCGCATGGCTACTCAACAAGAAAGTATTTTCCAAAGAACCTAAATTCCATACTTCTCTCTTGTGGATTATGGATCGCCTTGTCGTAGGTGTCTGTGTGACAGCCACTTTGATTCGTCTGGGTAACTTGATGAACTCGGAGATTTATGGTACACCTACCGACCTACCTTGGGGATTTATCTTTGTTCGTGATGGTCAAACCGTACCTTGTCATCCTACTCAAATCTACGAAATGCTCTACTGCATTGTCGCCTTCTTTGTAACATGGTTCATGTATTGGAAGGGCAAGGCATACAAGCGCGAGGGGCTTCTGTTAGGTGTATTCTTGGAGATAATCTTCTTCACTCGTTTCATGCTTGAGTTTATCAAGAATGACCAAGAACTCTTCGAGGCGAATCACCTGCTCAATATGGGACAGTGGCTCTCTTTGCCTTTTGTTATTTGGGGAATCTATTTGATTATTCGTGCATATAAACGTCCTGCATTACCTTGAAAAATGTGCGTCTCATCATAGTGTGGTGTTGCGTATGTTTTGGCTCTTTTCTACATGCGCAGACGGTTGACTCCGATGCGTTGCTCCTTGAGTTAGTAGCGCAGCAGAGCCATGATTTGCATACCCGTGATACGATGGTTGTGGGGGATTCTGTCTTTGTCTTGTGTGATACGATTTGGGATGTGTACCCACACCCTCTGTGCATGCCTTTGATGTATGTGCCTGAGCCACTGCGTTCTATCACCGACACGACTCCAGAGAATCCATACTCTATTGCCTCAATCCGTAAAAAAGCTAGGATATACATCGCCACGCACCATGCTGATTTATATACTTCCATGAGTGATCCTTCTCGTCTGCAGCAAGTGGAAATAGGTAATGTAAAAATCCAAAAAGCCATTATCAAAGATCTCGAGGAAGACCGATTAGACGCTGCACGTGCATTGCGTGATATGCATTCGCCTTGGCGTAAAGAGGCGAGTCTATCGCTGCAAATAACCCAAAACTATGCTACTGAAAACTGGCACCAAGGTGCTGCCAATGCCTTTTCTATGCTGTGGAATGCTAAGGCATTTGCTAATTACAAAGGCGAAAAACTCTCTTGGGACAATAAGGTGGAATG
>Ga0233370_1000075_pt1 | contig 11745 bp, 12 predicted proteins | sample ElkDunMinimDraft_2_FD_180686 | JGI IMG/M metagenome (GOLD analysis project Ga0233370, IMG submission 180686) | Fecal eukaryotic communites from dung pellets of Tule Elk in California, USA - Elk Dung D2 | ecosystem: Host-associated > Mammals > Digestive system > Large intestine > Fecal | place...
ATACTCTGCATCTGTATACGCATTTTCAGTGTTGGTGTTGGTAATCGCCTTTCCAGTGACAAGCGTTCCTGTCAACTGTTCACTGAGGATTTTAACAATAAAGTCCGGGACTTCTCTTTCAAGCAAAGCAAGATGAGTATAATCAGACGGGATACTTTCAATGGCTTCATTTACTTTTTCATCTACTCTGATATTGAAAGCATTGAGTTTATTGTTGAATACCTGTTCCAGTTCCAGTATACTATTTGCAAGTTTATTTGCAATATCTTCACTATGGGTATCGTACCAATCCTGCAACAGTCCTTCAAGTTCTGTGGCTTTCGCATCAAGGTCATCCAGTCCAGTCTGGATTGTTTCTTGAATATGGGTATACTGATCCAGAAAGTCTTTGGCAATCTTAATGATCCAATCCATGTTGAGGTCATGGAAGTTGCTGTAGGGGAAGTTTTCACCGAAAGCACCATTGTTCATGCTGTTTCCTCCTTAATAAACCAAAATGCAGAACCGCATTTTGAAGTCCTCAATAATTATATCATACAGGTTGAAAAGGTCAATGTCCCTCTGTTCCCGGATGAGTTTCTGTGTGGTGGTCACGCCGATATTGCCATGAGCATGAAGTTCATGTTCTCCCTCATTGGTGGTGGCAACCTGTTCACCATGAGTAAGTCCACCCTGTTTGTTGATAGTTTCTCCATAGGTCTTTGTTTCCTGTACGTTCTCCGTCCTGCCATAAGTTGTTTCATCTTTGTTGGTTTCCGTCTTTCCGAAGGTGATGGTTTCAGAGGTTTCAGTATCTTCAGTCTTTCCGAAGGTGGTTGTTTCAGTGTCAGTGTTTGTCTTTCCGAAGGTGGTTGTTTCAGAGGTTTCAGTATCTTCAGTCTTTCCGAAGGTGGTTGTTTCAGTGTCAGTGTTTGTCTTTCCGAAGGTGGTTGTTTCAGATGTCTCAGTATCTTCAGTCTTTCCGAAAGTAGTTGTTTCAGTGTCCGTATTGGTCTTTCCGAAAGTAGTTGACTTACTTCCAGTGCCATCCTCAGTCTTTCCATAAGTGGTAGTGGTAGTGGCATCGTCCTGATCCCGTGTCTGCTTGAGTAGTCCATCATCTGGTGGAGTGGGAGTACCGGGATTAAATCCTGCTATCCAGTGTCCTTTGGTGTCAGTACCAACTGTCTGATCCTGTCCACCCAGTTCAACGGAAGAAGTGGTACTCTCTGTTTCGCTTCCACCTTCCCTCTTATTAGTGGCAACGGCTTCCGTACCACCCTGTTCCATACCGACAGTGCCAGACTTGCTTTCGCTTCCACCTTCCCTTTTATTAGTGGCAACGGCTTCCGTACCACCCTGTTCCATGCCGATAGTACCAGACTTGCTTTCGCTTCCACCTTCCCGCTTATTGGTGGCAACTGCTTCCGTACCACCCTGTTCCATGCCGATAGTACCAGTCTTTCCTTCAGTACCGCCTTCTCTTCGGGTCATGTCCAGAGTGTCCTTACCGCCAGTGCTGATTGCTTCTGTCCGCCCATCCGTACCGCCATGAGTAGTGGTTTCTGTAGTGGTATCCGTACCGCTATGGGTAGTCCTGCCCGTACCGCTGTCACTGCCTGTTTCATACCTGTTATAGTTCTCAATGGGGTTGTACTCATACTGGGTGGTGGCATAGAGTCTGTTCCAAATATCAATTTGTTTGGCACTCCAAACACCTACCAGATTTTTGAATACAACAGGGTTCGGATACAGGACTTCCAGTTCAGCAGTTTCGGCTAATAGGTTATCAATAAGGGTTGGTTTATCAAGTGCAGACGGAATCTGCATGAGGTCAAAGATTGTCTGATCCCATTGATACAGTCCCAGAGGGGACAGATTAACGGCTCTTCCCATAGTAAGACTCACCCTCCTGTGTATTCGTAACCATCATCTTGCCCGGGTCATGTCTCCAGTCTACAGTGACTTCAGTTCCAAACATAGCATTGGTGTTCTCTGCTGACTTCTTTAGCTGTTCAAGCCAGAGTTCGCAACGGGTGATAGTTTCAATATTATTGGCATTGACTTCATCTGTTATCAGTCTTTCCCGCTTGTCTGTATTGGCATTAGGGATACCTATGTCAGTATCGAACATTGCTTCAATCTTCCGCATATCAGATAGGACTTTATCCACAATATAGTTCTGTCCAATGTTTTGCTGAAAAGCGTTCCATACTTGAGTCCCATCCTCTTTGAAAAGCTGTTTGTCAACAACCACACACGGTTCACCACCCGCAACCTTGTCAAAGAGTTTCTTATATGTTTCTGCTGTGGGTTTATCTTTAGCCGGGAACACAAAGGACAGGTGTGAGTTGAGAAGGTTTACAGAAGCAGTCTCAGCACAGAGAGCCATCATGTCAGCATAGTAGTTCACAAGGTCATTGATCCCACCCCAGTCCGGCTGAAGTTTGAACACTGTACACTCTTTACCAATACGGGGTTGCAATGCACCTTTCAGTAGCGGGTTGGTGATTATGAGGTTAGTGGGCTGATAGTAAATGTCATAGCCGTATGGCACACCCGCTTGACATATGACACCATACTTATTTGTTTCAACCACTCCGATATATCCCCAAGCATAGAGAACATACAGGAAGTAGTCCCTGTTCCATGTCTCCGGGAGTTTCCATTCAAAGACAGAAATGGCTTTCTGGAACAGGTATCTGCGGAAGAATCTCTGCAATGCAACATTCTTCACATGAACAGTAGAGGGACTGAATGAGGAGTTATACATATTGATGTAGTCATATGTTTCCGGGACTCCCCAACCTATATCCTTTGGCATCTTTTATACTCCTTTCGTTTCTTTATAATAAGGTAGAGCAACCATGCGGGTAGATAATCTTCTCCGGGTGGTGAAGGTGGTGTTGGGTCATCTGGGTCAAATGGTGGGTCATCTGGGTCATAGGGTAGAGGTTGTGCAAAATCCTCTGGTGGTATTATAGCAGGAGCATCTGGACTTGTGAAGTAATCATAAAACCATCTTGCATTAGCGGGTCTGTATCCCTCCCCTCCCGCATTTCTTTCATACCCCCAAGTCCATGCTTTAGCTAAATTTTCTGGGGTATCTGTCGAGTAGGGATAATTGTTAAAGTCATAAGAAGTTCCACTTACTCGCACACTTTGGAAAAAACTGTGTGTACCATGCTGAACATCATACTGCTGTTCCCCACGTATTCTGTACATCTGAGTCCAACCATCAAACCACTGGATGTTGTTATCCATTGCATAGTTTACAAGTTTCTGTCCCTGTATTCCGTTTCTGGTTGAATACCCGTCCCATTGTACTAACCCAATAGCATATTCTTTTCTGGTATCTCCATAGTATTCCATGTAGAAGTTAATCATTACGGAGTTTGGAACATCTGAAAGGGAGGAAGCCGAGTTGGGAAGTCTACCTCTGTTAGTTGCCTGTATAAATGCTGGGTTTATAGTAGACTCGCCTTGCATACATCCGAGCATACCGCATATAGCTTCAAGTGTCCAACCTTCATTTAGAAAGAATGATCTTATGATATTGGCATTGCTTATCTGTTCTGCACTGGGTGTTCCAGACCATCCCCCCGCTCTCTGGTCTGTGGAAACGTAGAATCCATTCACCAATGTTAAATTCATATCATCACTCCCAGAAGAATCCTCTCAACAGGTGGTTGTGGATTTGTGTTAGTTCATCATCAAAGGCATAGTAGTCTACAGTCGCTTCCCCACATTTTACATATCCTGCAAGGTTTTTGATTTGTCGCACTTCACAAAGAGGTCTGCCAAGTTCCGTATTATCTTCATCAACAACGGGACTGAACAGTGCTGTGAGTCTATCAAATGTACCTGTAAGTCTCTCAAAAGCAAGGAATGATCCGTTTACACCTTCACTGGTAGCAACGGGCATTGCGGACTCCACAGCATTTCCCACACTATTAAGTGCCATCATGCCACTGTGCATTGCACCTATAGGGTTTCCCATAGCCACTTGTGCCCCCGCACCAATTACACCAGTACCCGCTTGTACCAGAGATTTAATGCTTCCCAACCAATCTTCTCCCACCTGTGACAACTGAATCGGCACACCAAACATAGCTGTGGAAAGATGGAAGAAGTCAACACTTCCCTGTATGCTATCTTCTCTGCAAATTTGCAGACAGGCTTTACCAGTGATACCATCTATCTGAGCAGTGAATTTGATTGTCTTATCGTCAGCACACCATGCGGGGTCAATCATGAAACTGCCAAACGGAGCGAGTGTACAGAGGTATTTAGAAAATGGCGAGTAATTGAGATATTCACCACGGGTACTTGCTTGAGGATGAGTGGGGAGTGTAATACTGAAGGTTTCTCTGTAACCTACTCTTGCAATAATGGGTTTTCCAGTTCCGATAGTTGTCCACGGACCGACTTTAATTGTCTGATCTGAAGCAACTGTGAAACTACTAACTGAAGTTGGGAACCAGAAACATGAGGTAATGTATTGTATGGGGTTGACTAAACACTTAGCCAAGTCATGATCTACTTGCTGATTGTTCTGGAATCCCGCATCATTATAGAATTGGTCATTGAGCATATACTCCATCAAGTTCCTCAGTTGTGTCTGTGTCAGAGCATAATATGTCACAGCACCACCTACATTGCCCAGTGTGGTTCTTGAAATAATACCCAGAACATAACATCCGTCCTCAATGTCCCATCCAGACCACGGGCAGACAGCACTTATATTTACCTGTTCTTTTGTGTATTCTGTAGTGGTTGGATATTGCTTATCTACAATTCTGCCATTGAAATAACGGTCTGTTATTCCAGAAGCAACTCCTGCACATCTCTCAATGTACGCATATGTGTCACCAATATGCGGTTTATAAGTTGCAAGAACATCCACTTCCAGATGAACAGTCCACAGTCCATCATTCCATACCCAGTCTTTGACAAAGTAGTATCTGTAAAAAGTAGGAATCCACGCATAAGTAAATACACAAGGGGCATTTTGAATGGGAATTTCCTGTATGTTAATTACGGGGTTCATAACACTGCATGGTTCTTTCAGATACCCGTTCAGTGTGTGCTTTGCAACAATGCCACCCTCCACAGGTCTTTTTGTGCTGTTCTGTCTCTTAGTGAAGCTGATATAAAAATCAATCTGCATAGGCAACCTCCATAAAAGAATAGGGGATAGCCGAAACTATCCCCTTGCCCGTCTGATCTACATCAGTCGAGCAGGAACACAACACCCTTCTCAGTGTTGTCAGAGAAGCAACGCAACCGCATATGATACCACATATTGCGATACTCACCACGGGCATTAACGGGAGTGGGGATAACCTTCTCATGAATCATTGCCCAACCCATTGCATCTTCATCGAACAGAAGAGCGAATACACCAGTCTTAGTGACTGCACTGCCAGTGGTAGCCACACCAGAAGTGTTGGTATAGGTGGGAGTGACCATGATCTTATCCGGGGTTTCAATGCCCTGCCAGAAGTTGATAGTCTCCACATCAGCATACTTGAGGTAGTTGTCATGGAAGGTATCAGCCAGAACACGGGAGTCAATCTGATACCTGTCCTGTCCGAGCATATACATTTTCTGCTTATTGTAGGGAGTGTGACGGGGTACGGGTTTACCAGTCAGAGTGGTCTGATAGCGGGTACTCATTTCTTTGAACAGGGAAGCCACAGAAGCAATCCTGCCGTACACCCACTTCATGAAAGCGGGATAGTTGTCCGGCTGAAATACAGTGGTTGCAGTCAGAGACAGTCCAGTCAGAGCATTGTATTCAGTCAACAGGTGAACATTCCGGGAAGCATTGTTTTCAGCAATCAGTCCACCAATGAAGTTGGCAACCAGTCCCCGGCTCAGGTTTTCTTTCGCCAGTTCAATCTTGTTGCTCATGTCAGTGGTAATCATGCTAAGAAACTGTCCAAACTCGGCAGAAGAGCGGAAAGCAGTTTCAAGCTGATCCTCAAAGACAGTGTAGTGATCCGCAAAGACGGACTGCCCAAGGAAGTTGGTCTGCACAAAGTCACGCTTGTTGATTATCCAGTGGTCAACACTCAGTCCATTGCCAGTGGGGTTAGAAGTCTGAGAAGCATCAAATGTCACCGGGTACTTATAAGCATCATCGTCTTTCCAGTCGGAAACAACGATATTAAACTTCCGCATATAAGCACCCCACTGGGGCAGGTCTTTTTCCAGTCCACGCATGGAAGCAGAATAGGGACGGATAGCAAAGATGGTCTTTGCCAGTACATTGGACAGTTCATTAAAGATAACATCTTTCCCCAGAGTCAGTGCAGTCTGGGCAACGGAGATAAAGTCGGCTTCAGTATTGATAACCGCACTCCTGCCAGTGGCTTGCTGAACAAGGGAATTGAGTACCGCACTGCTCTGCTGAAAGGTAAGGGTATTCACACTCATTTCTTAGTACCTCCTGTTTTAGTTTCTTCCTGTTTCTGGGACTTGATGAGTTCTTTCAAGTCCTTCTCAATCTGCATCATCACTGTGATGAGGTTTCGGATTTCTCCTACAAGGTCAAACATGGTTTACTCTCCCCTCTGATGGTATGTCGGTCTGATAATCTCAGCAAGCATATCCTCTGCACTGGGAGGGTTGGAAACTCCTGCCGGGATAACAGACTGTGCAATAGCATTTGCCTGTACCGCACTGGTCAGTTTCGCAATAGACTGCATAAGTTCTGCCATAGTCGGCTGTGCTTCCTGCTGTGCGGGTTGGGGTATGGGTTGGGGTACGGCAACGGCAACGGGTTCAGCAACCTGTGCGGGCGGGTTGGCGGGTTCTGCAACTGGTACAGGGTTCGCAACTGGTTGGACTGCGGGTACTGGGTTAGGGTCTGCGGGTTGAGGTTTTTCCATCTGTTCAATCTCTTCACGGGTGTATCCTGCCTTCACAAGACTCAGAATATCAGTGAGTTCCATTACAATGTAACCTCCTTTAGGTATTTTGTCAAGGTTTCCAAGGCTTCAAGCACATCTTCATCAGTGCTGTCAGCATTGCGGATGATCCGCACCGCATCCAGTTCTGTTCTGGGTGTGGGTTCTGGACTGGATGAGTAGTCAATCATGTCCATCAGTCCTACATGGGTGAAGATGGATAACTTCCTATATTGTACACCACCTGTAGGCTGTGAATCCATCACGGGAAGTGAAGAAGTGCCAACATATAAACCAACATGAGAAGCATTGCCAAGGTCATCATGGTATCCCCTTTCCACTTCCCCTCCGTCATGCTTTACCAGAAACATGAAAGCACCTTGCGGGATACAGCCAAACTTCTTCCTGCACTCTTCAATAGTTCCCCTCCATCTGATGTGGTTGCGGAACATTGAGTTGCTTCCCTTCCAATTATAAATGCTTCCGTCCGGTTTACGGACTCCAAGGTCTTTGAGTACCTGTTCCACAAAGGCTTGACAGTCCCACTTGCTATACGGCTGTCCAACATACCCGCCAGTGACAGCCTGTTCTGCCATGTCCTGTCCAGTAGTTCTCAGTATCATTAGTTCTCCTCCATCTTGTCCAGTAGTTTCTGGATAACAAGCGTGTTGTTATTGATTGCTTCAGTGATACTTCTTTCTTGATCCGTTATGGCTGAGTTGAAGGTGATCTTGAGGTCTGTAATAGTCTCAGTCAGTTTTTCAGACTCTTCCCTGTGTGCTTTCTGTTCATTCTGAAGCATCACAAACATTGCAATGGCAACTGCAATTGGGAAGCCTACAGTCTGAATGATTGTCAGAATATCCTGCATAACCATCCCTCCAATCCCCCGGATAATAAGAAGGGTGAGTATCCTTTGTGACTGTGCGGAGTCATGCCCGTCCTTCCGGGACTTGCACTGGGCAGGATACCCACCACAGTTATTATAATTGTTTCATGTGAAACAATCAAGGGGTATCCCAATACTTGATAAACATCTTCTCACTCAGAACATCCTCAAAGTCTATCTTCCCTCCGATATACATATCCCAGTGACTCCTATATATCCTCTGGTAGTGGAGTCTGTCAGTATCGGACAGGGAAAACTTCCTATTAAATATCCCGCTGAGATGGGTGGTGGCATACAATCGGTTCTCAGACTTATGCCTGTAGATACACAACTCCCCTATAGAACAGATAGGGGTAAACTCTGATAGGGGTCTGGGTCTTATGTGTTGTCTGTCTACATTGAAGTCATTATCCAGTGCCATGTTCGCAAACTCAGATCCGTCTGTCAGATTATACAGAACTGTCTCAGACTTCTTCCTGCTGATGGGTGATCTGTGGAGCATGATAAGCTGAATCCCTCTCTTATCATCCGTCCATCTGTCACTGTTTCCCTTCTGCATCTTGTCTGCTATCCGTATCAGCTTCAGACTCTCAAACACGGGGTTGGTTATGTCATTAGCATTGGCAAGGCACACCATCTGGATAGGGGCAATGCCCTTCAGTTCTCTGTTTCTGTTCATGGTCTCATAGGCATTGAAAAGTGCATCAGCTTCATTCTTCAGCAATCTCTCATGCTTCTCCGGGATAAACTCATCATAGATAAGCAATTGAATGTCTGAAGCATCAAAACCCCTCATGTTGGAAAGAGTAGATAAAGCACAAGTATACCCTATGGGATGGGGCATTTCTTCAGCATCCCCTCCGGGTTCATAGAACATGGAATTGTACTTGCTGATACTCTTTACCATCACATTCCAACCTAAGTCCTCATTGAGTGGCTTGAACACACTAAACTCTGGTTTACTGATAAGGTCGGCTTGAGACTGGGTTCTTCTCATGAGCATGAACCTCCTATCATCCTCTTTGGCAACCTTCAAAGTGGTGTAGGTCTTTCCAGTTCCCCGCCCACCTACCAGAAAATTGAAGGGATACCCTTCATTGAGGATATCCCTTACGTTTACATAACCAGAGGAGTCATAAATCCTCACCGGGCAATGTCACAGGACAGGTATTCACGGTTGCTCTTGCTCTTGCCACTGCCCACAATGAAGCGGGTGGGAATCTCTTCATTCCCGGCTTCATAGATAGCCAGAATGTCGCTGAAGTTCCGGGTGAAGGTCTTAGAGTTGGTGGCATACTTAGCACCATCCACAGTCTCCACAGCCAGAACAGTCATGGGGTTTCCATGCACATCCTCATCCTTGTACAGAACGTACTTCAGCACATCCAGTACCTCACCTTTGGCATCGGCCATCTTGCGAACGTCATTGCCTTTGGTCAGAGCATACAGGTCAGCAGAGGTCAGTCCTTCAGTCTTTTTGATGATTTCCATGTTTGAGTCCTCCTTAGTGTTTGTGTTGGTTGTTAGCACTCTCAAGGGGTCATGGCACAATCCGGGTTGCACGACTTCCCGTTCACGCTCTCCCTTGATAATGTTATTATATCAAATAACATAAGGGTTGTAAAGGTATTTCTTAGAATATTTTATGATCCTCTCATATTCACCCGTGATCCCCAGTGTGTACTCAGAAGGTAGGATAGCCACATTAGCAGTAACCGGGAGACTCCTGCCCTCAATGACTACATGATCCATCGGAGGGGTATCGTTATATACCGCTTGAGTGCCACCCGCTTCCTTAAAGATGAATCCTTTTCCCGTATCGTTATAGTCCTCAGTAAATGCCGATAAGCCACCATGTTTGTCCAGTTCCTTACCTCCTTTCTTCTTATTAACTCCCGCAATAGTGCAATGGACTCCCTCTCCATCCCTTTCCACATACGCATACTTCTTTGCTCCTAAAGTCTTGAAATACCTGTAGGCATACCCAGTATCCTTCAAGTCCTCTGTCTCAAATACCCCCATGTAATGAGTCACACCAGAGGGGTCAGTAGCGTATGACCCAGACTCAAGACACTCAGCAACTCTATCAGCATTATACCCAGTCCAGTCAACACTGCCAGTGTACTTAACAGAATCAGTGTCACAGTAAACAAAATCAGCACCTTCCGTATCATGTACCAGTCTGATCCCCCTTTCAAGTGCATCCCGGCTGTGAGCAGTCACCCAGACTCCCCACTGGTATGCCAGAAATGCTCTCTGATTGCTCTTGCCCAGAATCTCTTCATCTGTCAGACTGGAATCCTCTTCCCAGTCTCCTACCTGTTTGAATATCAGATTGTGCTTTACCGGGTCTTGTGCCATCATTCCATATAAGCTGTTCAGCAGTGCCTTTGCCTTATCATAGAAAATCTCCTGCCCTTTGACACCCTTCAACTCTGTCTTATCCTTATAATACTTGATAACCTCATTTATAAGTGCCTGTGGCAGTTTCTTATAGGAAGCGTACCAACCTTGCAGGAAGATGATCTCCCCTTTATATTCCTCCATAATGATCTTTAAGTCAATGTCCGTTATGGTGGTTTCCAGATATTCCGCTTCCAGTATCCGTCCATTATCCTCAGTGTCCACTGCCTTGTGAATGTTCCTGCACTTATCCTTACTAAGATAGGGGCATCCCCAGAAGGGGTCACGCAACCTCAGATTTTTAATCCCAATCCTCAGAAGCAGTGCCTTGTGCCGTATAGTGATACATCTGCTGATATAGTCAGGGTTCAAGTCCTTTGGCAGTATGGGAGTAAATGCACTCATCGGAAACTCGCAGTTACACATCACTGCCGGGTAACTGGATGATCTATCAGCACTGTGAACATTCTCCACAATGTCTCCCGCATAGTACCTATTGGCATGGGTGTTTCCTCCTCTAAAGGCTTCCCGCAATGCCCTGTAGGTTTCAATGTCCGGGAGGATACTATACACAAAGTTGTGATGGACTGATCCATCTTTCAATGCCCGTTTTGCGTTCCGTCTTACATATCCAGTTGAGGTTAGGGGAATGGTCTGTAATGTGTCTCCATCTCTTGCCATTAAAGCGTTTACCGCTTCAACAAGTCCCAGAACGTCATTTATGCAATATTCCAACTCTTCATCAGTCAACTCAGTCCACGGATACCTTTTGACTCCATAGTCAAACTCTTCACCAGACAATTTCTGGTGCTTTACCATCATCTTACTGGTGAATTGCTTCAGACTCATATTGGTCAGTTTGTAACTGCACCTAAACTCAAAACATCCCCACATATCGGCTTTTACCACCTTGCGGGAAGCCACAGCAAATACATCATCCGGGTAAAATGAATAAATCCCCTTCAGAAACTGAAACTCATAGGACAGGTTATGCACATACACCACTAACCACCTATCCTCTGGAAGCACTGCCTTGATCCGTTTCTGTAAGTCCAGAAACTCATCCCATGTCCTTCCTATCACTGTATAGTCCTCTCCAAACTGCCATTGCCAGATATACATTACAGATTGCTCTACACTGTCAATCAGAGTGGTTTCAATGTCGAAGGCAGTAGTGATCCCTATATAGTGCCGTTTCTTTCCTCCGGGGTTTCCCTTTCGGTTCTTCAGAAGGGGAGGTTTTAAGAAATATCGTTCTGGTTGAAAATCCGCACATTTTACAACCATGATCCTTTAGTCTCCTATCATGTCCCTAATTTCATCAAAGTCATAACCACGCAATTCCGGGATTTCCTGCAATTCCTCAGTGTGCTGAAGCAGATAGTCCAGATGGTCTAACCACTCATTGGTCTGCTGATCGTCAAGGTCAAGCATACTGTCTGCCAGTTCCACAGCCTTGTCTGATCCGTATACTATCTTCCTTCTCCGCATCTCTTCCAGAATCTTAATTACTTTATCATAGTTCTTCTGGTTGAGGTTTAAGCCTTGATCCTGCCATGT
>Ga0233370_1000076_pt1 | contig 11707 bp, 5 predicted proteins | sample ElkDunMinimDraft_2_FD_180686 | JGI IMG/M metagenome (GOLD analysis project Ga0233370, IMG submission 180686) | Fecal eukaryotic communites from dung pellets of Tule Elk in California, USA - Elk Dung D2 | ecosystem: Host-associated > Mammals > Digestive system > Large intestine > Fecal | place...
GTCATTGAATATCACATAAGCTTCTCCATCTCTTCATCAGAAGTAGCGGATACCATCGTATCATATTTTATTTAAAAACTTTGAAGCCTCTTTCTCACTACCAAGTACTCTACTTAATTCTTTATACATATCTGCTCATAACATCGTAGGGGCAACAGGGCTTCTATGATACATTTTATCTGCTAGTTTCTGTCAAGCTACTTCATCATAGTTTTTGAGCAAATCTACAAATTTATCTACTTGTTCAGGTTTTATGAATTTTTCTCTAAAATCAGGATCAGTATTTCTTACTCCCTCTTCCAAATAGTTACTTCATGTAGGAGTATCTGCTTTCTTTATATCAGGTATCTCTACTTCATAGAGATTTCTCATAGTTTTCTTAAAATCAGATTCAGATAAACTTTCTAATATTTTTAATTCATTCTTTGCTTTCTCTAGTTCATCCTGTGCTTCTTCTACTGTATCATATATACTATGATCTCATTTCTTTACTCTATCTATTCTTTCATTTAATTTATCTATATATTCATTGTAATCTTTTATTTGATCTTTTTTTGCTTTATCAAAACTCCATCCCCATTCTTCCATCCTTGCCATAGTTCTTAATGCTTGTTTTTCTTCTGGAGTTTCCAATCATACCATATCTCTTATAGCTTGTCTATTTTTTCATTTATAACTCCACTGTCAATTTCCCCTCATCTCAGCATAATGTCTTCATGTATTTTCCTCTACTGCTACATAATGTCACCATCCATGAGCCTGAGCTCATTCTCATTCTCACATATGTGAGCTATCAAATCTATCAAAATCTGCAGGACTTCAGTGGTAAACTCTTTGATATCTGATATACTTACTATCAGTAGGATCTTCATTATCCCATGTCTTAAACTGATTAGATCTAAATGTGACAGCCACATCTCCACCTTTAGCATTTTCCCATCATTCTTTTGGCAATCATCCATAGTCAATTATATTTTTGAAAATTACTCAATCATATTTTCCACTATCTAATGCATATCTTACCCAGTCGTTAGTTTCCAGATCCATTCAGTTAGTAGTGAGCAATTCCCTTATATTTTCTCTCCATCATTTATCTCCTATATCTCTCCAATTTCCTAGCATATCTTTCCAATTTTTGTTTTTTATCATTTTAACTATCTCTTTTGGAGCTCCCATATCTTTTACCCAGCTTTCTATTCATTCTGGAGATAATTTTTTTAGTGCATAATAATTCCTATCAGTATTTATGAAGTTCCTCAATTCAGTTATTACATCCCTTAGAGTTCTTCCATAGTCGCGCAAATCTCCATATACTTCAGTATCTAGTCCTATTTTTAGATCTTCTCACATAGCAGGATCGTTTAGCAAATCCTCCAATTCATCTACCATATATGCTACTCAATTATTAGCTGATAATTGTACATTTCACATAAATTGGCTAACTTCTCCGTATGGATCATCTCTATATGCATCATTCCAATATTGTTCTAGTGCTTTCATTCTTTCTGAGAATCCATCCATAGCTTCCTCTACATCTCTTATATAGTAGTCTACTTCCTTGTTATAATTTATTCATTCTTTATTAAAAATATCATTTACTGTTCACAGTCTGCTCCATGTACTAGGGGTATTATCTTTACTCCTAATATCTACTACTAGAGGATTTTTCATCTTTTGGATTACTCACTGATAATGATATAGATCAGCTTCTTGTGCTATCGTATATCATTCAGCTAGAGCATCCAATTTTGTATCAAATCTTTTGTATACTGTTGGCTCTTTTACCACAGTCCTTTCTACATTTCAGTTTTTTAATAATTTTACAGTCCTTTCTCAGTCTATTTCATAGTCATGCTCATTATAGTATTCTTGTAATTTTTTTAGTGCTTCATCTTTATTTTCTGGCATTTCTCAGATATTACCTCAAAACCAATCATTGTTTATTCCATCATAAAAATCTTTCATACTTTGAGTTAAAGTTTCAGTAGAATTAGATATTAACTCAAATCTTCCATCATTCTCTTTCATCTCATATACTACTGAGGACTTTAGCACTCCATCATCTATTCAGTTTCATAGAATTCTCTCATAATTATTTGGATTTTCCTTAAAGAATTTATTCAACTCATCTATTGACTTAAATTTTTTTACTGGAGCTAGTTTGCTCTTATAATCAGCATAACTATAACTCATACTTGAATTATTAGTAAACCATGCTACTTGTATTCATTTATCCGTATATTCTTTATATTTACTATCTTCTACATTCCTCCAGTCAGTTATTACTTTAGATTTATACTTGTTAGTACTTGTCCACATATATGGATTACCATTATCTGTTAGTAATTCTTTATTTACATCCGTTGCATTCTTTTTCTGTTTTTCACTCACAAATTTTACCATCACATCCAATCACTTATCATTTACCTCGATCAAATCTTCAGGAGAAGTTGCTTCAGGATCTATGTCAGCTTTCTGGTATTTCTCATGATTTATTATCTTAATATTGTCTTCATTAAAAATCACATTTCATTCTCAATCTCGCACTCAAAAATAATGTATTCCATCGTATCCTATACTCTCCAAAAATTTACTTGCCCATCTAGGTGACATGGACATACTTAAAGTATGGACTAAATCTTCACCAGTAATTTCTTTTCAGATTTCTATATCATCTTCAAGATTATTCATTGCTCTTTCAGATCATTGTGTTTTCTTTTTCTCCAATGCTTTAATTATTTTATCCAATTCATTTCTACTCAAAACTTTATTTTCTTCCAAATAGTTACTTCATGTAGGAGTATCTGCTTTCACTGGATCAGGATATTCTACCTCATACAAATGCCTTTCTCCTCCCTCAAATGTAAAATCTTTTAAATCTAAAGATTTTAGAAAATCTATCTTTTTTTGTATATCATTTTTAAAGTATCAGTTATTCTCATGCTCCATCTGAGCTTCATATCATTTTATCGCTCATTCTATATACTCTTCAAGTTTTCCTCAATTATCAGCTAAGTCTTTTATTAAATTGTCAATTATGCTCTTTTCTTCTCGTCATAATTTTTTAAATTTTTCAGGATCATAAGAATATAAATAATCTCTCATTTCAGCATAATATCTTCATGTATCTATATCTTTTGCGATATATGTTCACCATCAATGCACTTGGTGTCATTCTCATTCTCACATATGTGAATGATCAAACTTTTTAAACTCAACTTGACTTCCATGATATCCTCTTTGATACCTTATATCGTCATTATTCGCATCATATGTACCTATGTTATCTGTTGCAGACTTTATCTGATTTGGCTCAAATACAGTATACTCCTTAGTACCACTATTAAACTCATATATTACTCCATCATATCATTCATCTTTTAACTTTTCTGTGGATTCAGATGGATTCTTAGTTCCCAATAATTTTTCTAATGATCACATCTCATATTCTACATCTTTTTCATTTACTACATATGGATTTTCTATTTTTAGATATACTTCTTTTATCTCTACATTTCCATATGCTCATGGCTCATTAGTCCTTTCTTCTGGATCTATAAATGCTTCATCTGAATAATCTTTTGCTAGAGCTTTATCATTTGTAAAATACCATCCTCTACCAAAATATCACTCATCTCATATAGATCATCTATTAGTTTTTTTGAATACAGTAAATCATCCATATGGAGTACCATGATATACTACCAATGGATTTCAATTTTCATCTACCACCTTACTATCTCCAAATCGTTTCTTAAATGCTTCTGATTCAGTATCTCATGCTTTCTGATACTTGTTTTTACTCTCAGCTTTCTTCTGTATCTTTATAGCATTCTTTCTATATTCCATAAATCTCTTTCTCATTGCTTCCTTAGACTTATTTAGACTTTTATTTTCATCTACTCTATTTTGCAAGTCTACTATATCATCAGCAGTAATTATATTAGTAAATATATCCTCCAGTTCGTTCCTCCATTTACCTAATCAGTTAATGAAGCTCCTAACTCTCTTAAAAAATATTTTGATTTTTCACCATGTACTCTTTGGAGCTCATTCTATTTTCCCAGTTCTGAAAAAATTAGAAAAGCTATCAGCCAATCGTTCCTCAGCTCTACCTGCACTCCATCATTCAGTCTTCATTACCTGAGATATTAGATATGCTTTAGTTTCAGGATCTATCATATCAAATATTGCATGAAGCAATTCATGTGGTGCTGTACTCTCTTTTATCTGCTCTGATAGAGTTAGCAAATCATTTACATATTTACCATAAGCAAAACTTTTCCCATCTCGTTTACCATTTTCCAAATACTTAATCATTCATTTTATTACATCTATCCTTACTCAGTATTTTTTTGCTAATTCTTCGATTGTTTGATCATTTATCTTATTTCTTTGTTTGATTCATTCTTTACCTGATATACTCTTCTCTTTATTACTAGCAATTCATGGTATATAATCATCTTCTTCATATTTTAATCCTCATTGATATTTTGCATCAGATTTTTCTCATATTTTTCTTGTAGATTGGTTTTTGCTATCGTAGTTTGTATCTGTATATTCTCAAGTTTTTATCCAGTTCTGTATTCAGTCAATTATTCCCTGCATCTTCTCAGTAGTCATATTTTCTGGATTATATACAAATTCAATCATATCCACTGATTTATATTTCTTGAATTGTATATTTTTACCATTATTTTTTCTTTTTACGAGTTTAACAACAATACTTGTATTATTATATGGACTTTTTTTAGAATTTTTAGCATTAGCATGATGGTCTGCTATACGTAGAACATATTTATTTCCATTTATTCTATTCGTTATGTAATTACTATTTTTTTCATCTCATGATATAGATTTTTTGATTTGCTGTAAAAATGTATCAGCTTTTAAATCTTCCAGATTTTTCTTTATTTCATTTAGATTTTTGCTTATTTCACTTGAATTTTCAGAAGAAATCGATACATTTCATGTGCGACTCTTTTCACGTACGGTGTCTTCACTGACACTCTGTGGAGAGTCGCTTTTTTGATATCTTGGATCTCACAGATCCTCATTCAAATCTCATTCAAGTAATGCTTCATTTATCATATCATTTTCTATCTGCATTTCTTTTTTATATTCTTCATCCCTTTCTTGCTCAAACTGTTCTCTTGCTTCATTTTCCTTTGCTATTTGTTCAGATTCTTCTTGTGTATTAGTATATCAGTTTATAATCCTATTCTTAAGTCTTTCTTTAGCTTCATTAAATCTATTTCTTTGTGCTTTTGCTTCTTCTCTATCCATTACATATTTTAGAGCTTCTATATCTGTTACTTTATCAATTGCATTATTTGTCTGTATATCTTTAATCACAGATTCACTTCATCATCATAAAGGGAAAAAGAAACTTTGCCAAAATGCCTGATCAAATGATTCTATTACACCTTCAGATAATTTTTTAGCAGGATTTACTGTATTTATAAAAGCATTACTAACTAATTGTTGTAATATTTCTTCTATTCATTCAACTCAAGAGCTTTTTACTTGATTTAATAATCATTTACCCAAAATTTCTGCAAATCATTTTTTTGTCACATTCCTTACTACCTCTTTTTGCATATTTTTAAGAAATAATCTTCTAAGAGTAGAAGCTCATGCTCGTTGTACTCATCATAACAATCTTTCCAATATTAACTCTATAGATGCATTAGCAAGTCATACTATTACTGCTCAATTCTCAGCTTGTTCATATGTAGCTCAATTTTCTATAAGATCTTCAAATGTTCATTGACTCTCTTGTATATATACATCAGTAGCAATTAAAGGTAGTCATACCTGTGGAGCTACCATTGTTACTACCATTTCTGGTATCATAGTAGCATTCTCAGATAATCATTTTATTAGTTTATATCATGCTCATTTAAAATCTCAACGAGAAAGTAGTCATGATACAGTCTCTTCTTCATATTTTTTTAATATATTCATATCCATATTTCTTTTTTCCCATTCAGCAAATGCATCATTTACTTTCTTATTATATGCTAAAGTTTGAGATTTATTTTCTTCAATGTATGGTTGCATCGCTTTTTTACTTGCTCAATTTACTTCTCCTATTCTTGCTAGTTTTTCCAAGATTCATTCTTTACTCAAATTAGCATTAGCAAATTTATCAAAAGTATTTCATATTTGTTTAAATCATCTTTTTACTAAAGTTCAATATTGAGAAGTTACTCTATTACTTTCTTCTTTTCTAAATCTTTCCATTCACTCTATTGCTTCATGTGGATCAATAGCAGATATAGTTTCAGGTTTATTTGTAATTCATGGAAGTGGTATATTAGTTTGTATATTCCCTTGTTTTATTCATCATTCATATGAATTTACTTGAGGTATTGTATTACTTATTCATGGTAAAAAAAATCCACCATTATCTTGTGGTGTTATTTGATTATTTGGCTCAGCAGGAGAAGAGATAATACCTTGCTCTTGTAGCTTTTTCTTAGTAAAATCTTTTAACCTTTTTTGGTCGTCTGTTAAGTCTGCCATCTTTGTAGAAAATAGGATATAAAAGTTGCCCTGATCATGCAGGATACTCTCACAGTATTTTTCGCCTTATATCCAACTTTTTCATAAAATCAAAAATTACCATTTTCAGGATATTTTATATCTAAATGGTAATTTATAAGCATTATATTATTCATTGTACACTTGGTGCAATACTTTGACTTGCAGTTACTCAGTATCATGGATAACAAGTTATCAAATTGTCAATCAAGTATTCTAATGCAGTTCTAAAATGTGAAAATTCATTATGTACTGGTTTAGTCCCTCATGTAGTTGCCTGAGAATTATCAGGTTTCTGTGGATATTTACTCTGCTCAATCGCTGTAATAAATTCATATAAATTTTTATCTATATGTATATTTCACATCTCTAATGATACTTCTCTTATTCTTTCCTCTATTGTACTTTTTCTATTTGTACGGACTTCTATTCATACTTTCCTTAGTTCTCATCTGATTGTTTTATTCTGAGATATTACATTCCTATTGTCTATGTTATATGGATCTCCAAAATGTTCTGTATATTTATACAATCTTGTTCTTTCCATTACTTCCCAATCTTTATCATCATACTTTCGATTATTCTCATATATAGGTCTTCATAATACCAATCAGCAGAATGATAACAAATCCCAGTTTTCCCTTTGGAATGCATCAAATATATATACTTGTCTTTGTCTGAGATCTACATTACACATAATTACTGCTAGCATATCTAATCCAAAATCCCAACCTGTGTATACAGGTAAATTTGCTCTATATTGTACATCTTCTAATTTTATCATTTGATGGAATAATGGATAAACTGCTCATGTAACTGAAGTATCATAACTTATATCTACCTCTTTTGCTAAATCCAATGCTGTTCTCTCTACTTTCTGTAATTCATACCATGCTTTTGTTTTTAGCGGATGCTGATTCCATAATAATCTTATCTTATTTATTAGAAGGTGCTGATAATCTTTATGGTTTGTCATCACCTTTCAGTATACATTATCTACTCATTCAGGAGTACCTCAGAATATTCTACAGTTAGTAATATCCTTAGATTTTCTATATGCATCTTTGTCTGTATATTTCCACTTTGAAAACTCATCCATAAATACTACTTTTCTACGACCTCATACTCAAAAGTTTTGTCATACATCACCATCCATTGAGCATCCTAATTCTTTACTAGATATATTCTCATAATTACATTGTAAATCATTTGGTTTCATCCATTTTGGTAGTCTATCTAGCATATATCTCAACTTCTCAAATAGACTATCCATATTTCATCTATCATCTACATATGTATCTTTATAAGATCAGAGTAGGCTTGCTCGACCTTTAAATAAGAATCACCATAATAATATTCATAGTATTAGCCATGAAAATCACATATCACGGCTTTTTTCTATCCATACATCTGTTTCATTCTCTATGCTTCTCACTATATCATTTACAAATTTAGTTTGATATGGATACAATATAAATGGTAGGTGAGGATCATTCAGTCTAGGATTATATGTCCATAGCATATAGTTAAAGAAAAAACATGGATCATTCTTGCATTTACTTATTATTTCCATTTTCTTTTGGTTTCATTCTACTGTATTATCTTTGGCTAATACCAGCATCTGAGCTCTTACCTGTAGATTATTTAGTTGTACTTCTTCTATATACTTTTGTCTACTTATTACACTTGCTTTTTCTTTTTGTTTCAAAAATATTTTCTTTTCCTCTTGTGTATTATAGTCATCCTGAAGCTCATCTGTATCATCCTCAGGTATATCCATTATTTTATCAAGTGTAGTTTCTTCCATTATTGTACTCATGGTGTTAAATGCTGTTTGATTCATTTATTCAGATCATCAAAAGCAAAATTCACATATTCCACTTGTCGAAAATTGCTCCATTCTCTTACTTGTCATGAGATATCTACTCTATGGTTATCATTCAAATCCTGTTTATTACCTATTATCCTATACTCTAGGATATCTCATTTCTTCAGTTCAGAATATAATGAGCAGTATCCAGTAATTCGTGGATGCATTTGTCATAATGTCAATGATATATCTCCATTATAATTTCATTGAATATGGTATACACATAAAGGCAGATCAGTACCATTACGATTACGATTTATATATGTATATACTTCTCTATCGCTAGAATCCAATGCAAGCTCCTCTTTATGAGTCAGTCTATACAATCAATCTTGAAGCACTTTCATTTTAATTAAATTTCATGCTTCTGCTTGCTCTACAAAACGAGCTTTCTGATTCATGTTACTATCATATATAAATCATACCTGATTTATAAAAGCTCACTGTTCTGTACTTGCAGGCTCTATGTGACTTGTCATGTAATTGAATCGTTGTATTTCTAGGTGTCTTTCCTTTCTTCATACAATCACATTACTTCACATTTTACCTCAATAATTTTTTTTACTCTCAATAAATGTATCCTCTAGATTTAGGAATGTATCCATATTACGAGGATCATTTTGTACATAATCTACATCAGGCTCATTGCTTTTGTATTTTATGTTATTTCGATTTATTTCATCAGAATACATCTGCTTAAAGTTTTTAGTCATTTATATTTATACAATATATAAATTATTCCACTGGATACTCATCATTAAGTTCTGGATATTCATCTCTAAGAGCAATGCTAAGTTTTACAATGCTATTCTTAACTGATATACTTTCGTCATCATACATTTTTCTCAATGCTTTTAGTATAATCAATGCATTGCTTTTCTTTTTAAGATAATCTGGATCTTTAAGAGCATCAATCTTACTATACAATACCCACATCCTCCAGTTAAACATATTGCTATATTGTTTCATTATACTATATGGCACATGGAATCTTGATTTTCTTTTTAGTCAATCATTAGTTAACCAACTATTTACAAACCAAAATCCTTCCTTATCCCATCATACTAAGCATATAGCATGAGCTCATGTAGATTCAGATAGTTTTATTCATTTAGTCAATTGTCATAATGATAACTGATTCCATACATTCTTATTACCTTTCATGCATCGTACGATAGGATTTGTCTGATATAGATATCTCTTCATCATCATTATATTTTCGTCACTACCATTCCAATTCATTGTACAGTATGCATCAAACTTTATTATCTCTCATTTCTCTATAGACAAAATTCATTCTTTAAGAGCAGTGTCTACGGCTTTTTCTACATAATCTCATCATCATTCATACTTTTCAGGATTATGTCCCATTTTCCTCCATAAATCTTTCCAATCAGGAGTTATTATATTTTTATCAAATGGTATCTCTCATCACTTTGCTACTGCTAGTATCTGTACTCAGTGACTCGTACTATTTGCTGTACATGATCCAATAGCTCACTGATAGTTAGTTTCCCATATCCATTTTCATAAAGAAAATGATTCAGGCAATTCTATGTTTTCATCTACTTTGATTGCTTCCTCAGCTTTAAAGTCTCTCTCATCGCACATATCCTGTGGCAATGATAGACATCATGGATTTATAATTTCTTCAGGCATTTTAATTATCATTAGGATTAAAAAGGCTCATATCTTTCTCAGCTTCATGCTGTGTTTGATATACTTTTGCTTTGGCTATACGAGGAATCCATTCTTTTCCAGTCCAGTAATAGCTTCTTAAAGTAGTTTGTTGTCTTGTTTTGTTTGGATAGCGGATCAAATAGAATCCATACTTGCTACCATGTACTTTGTAGTTTCGCATTTTGTTATATGGTTAGGATTTAAAGAGCTTCAGTAATTACATTCACTAATTCGTCCTTACTCATTTCCTTTGTCTCCTGTAATACATTCTTTCAGAAGGCAAATATAACATTATTATCAGGTGCTATATCTTTTTGTATCAATGCTATTTCATGTCATATATTCTTTAATGCATTTGCATTTAATGCTATATTCCTTCATGCAATTATCTCTTGTTGAAGTTTCTGCATTGCTGTATATAGATATTTCAGTAGTGTCTTATTATCATTTTCTATCATTCCATATATTGTATCTATCTCGTTGTGTATAATCTTGTTTACGGCTCGTTTTACTCATGGAGTTCCCGCATACATCTTTCACATAATTTTGATTTCATTTGTTATCTTTTCTAAATATATTTGTTTTTCAGGTTTCTTTGCTTTCGGAGCTTGTAAATATTGTTTTTTTGCATCCAATAATTCCTCAGCTTTTTCTACAAATACACTTTGATATGCTAAATCACTACTTACTCATGAAGCTATAAGAGCTCAGAAGTGTAGCTGATTCATATTTGGTTTGATTGAATCAGTCATCTCTTCAATCTCTTTTAATACCTTTTCTCAATAGAAATCAGCATATATTGTCTTTGAGATTGTGTTTAGATTGAATTGTTGATCTTGCTTTCAGTCATCTATTTTTTTCTGTAATTCTTTTATATCTTTAGCTTGCTTCTTTGGATATAGATTCACTCATCATGCTTTTTTACCATAATCAGCAGGTATATCTCATCGTTTCTTAGTGAATCGTTGGTATATGTTTTCAAATTTGGCTCATGATTTGTTTCTCCATCTCTCTAATTTTTCAGTATAACTCTTGGCATGAATCCACATAGCTAATTGTCCACAGTTGTGTCATCATTTCCTTACCCATCATATTGCTACTGTACTATCTGAATATATAGCAATCTTAGGATCATTCTTAGCTCTCCATCTCATAGCTTCTAATATTGCTAGATACTCAGTTAGATTGTTAGAAGTTTGTGGAAATTCTTTTTCAAAAATTACTTTACCATTATTGACTTCTCCATTTTTTATTAAAATTCATCTATAATATCATACTCATCATCCTCATGTATTCGCACATCATCCATCTACTGCTATATAATCCTTTGGTTTTTGTAATTGAGTTTCCATAGGTTAGTACAGGCATATAAAATATATCGGGATTAGGCTTGTGCTTCAGGAGTATATTAAAGGAGTTAATTCCTTTACAGAGGAAAGAAATTATATCCCCCTTTATATTTCCCCCTTATATAAAGAAAGAAATACACACAAGATAGATACATCATGAGCCACTCCTCTCATCTTATACGACTCAGCGTGTGAGATTCTAGCCATCTCTTCATGGTATGGAAGTTTGGTATAGGATCATTCCTAGAGATCCATCTGAATA
>Ga0233370_1000077_pt1 | contig 11705 bp, 9 predicted proteins | sample ElkDunMinimDraft_2_FD_180686 | JGI IMG/M metagenome (GOLD analysis project Ga0233370, IMG submission 180686) | Fecal eukaryotic communites from dung pellets of Tule Elk in California, USA - Elk Dung D2 | ecosystem: Host-associated > Mammals > Digestive system > Large intestine > Fecal | place...
CATTCTTGTCCTCATCTTTCTCACTCAGTTCATACAACGAACCCCAGGTGCCGAGGTCGCTCCAGCCAAAATCACTAGGCATAACGTACACATTCTGAGCATGTTCCATCAGTCCATAGTCAATAGATATGCTTGGGCAAGTGGGGAACATCTCTTGGATAAATGCATCTTCTTTCTCTGTTCCCATCACATTCTCACCTTGTAAAAACTTCTGAGCCAACTCAGGCATATGTTCTTGCAGGGATGCTTCAATCGTGCGCAGATTCCAGATAAATATTCCCGAATTCCATAAGAAATCCCCGCTTTCAACGAACTTTTTCGCCAATTCCAAATCAGGTTTCTCTGTAAATGCTTTCACCTTGCACATCTCATTTTCGCCTTTGGGATTGCTGTTGGATGATTGAATATAGCCATAACCTGTCTCTGGGCGTGTGGGCTTCATTCCTAAGGTTACTAAAGCGTCATTTTCCTCGATGAAATCGAAACATGCTGTGATGGTAGATCTAAATTTGTCCTCTTGCAGTATCAAGTGATCGCTTGCTGCCACCACAATGTTCGCATGCGCATTGGCCTTGTTCATAGCTTTGATTCTCGCCATGGCATACGCAATACATGGCGCTGTATTCCGTCTTGCAGGTTCACAAAGCACTTGACTCGATTGTAAATCAGGAATTTGTGCCAACACTTGATCGCGATACATGATGTTTGTCACAATCAGGATGTTTTCTATTGGTACAATAGGGCGAAAACGGTCAATGGTCATTTGCAACAAACTGCGACCAGTACCGAAGAAATCGAGGAATTGCTTGGGTTTATCGGTTCTACTAAATGGCCAAAAGCGGCTGCCAACACCACCTGCCATAATTACGCAATAATTGTTTTCTTTCATGATATAAGTAGCCTATTTTTATCTGGTTTGTATCTATATTTGTCTAGATTGAAATAGATATTTTTTCCAATCGGCAAAGATACAACTTTTTTTTCATTTTCGCAACTATTTCCAGCTTATTTTTTTATAATATGTTGTAAAACATTTATTCACCTCTCTTACTTCCTATCTTTATCCTTTACCCTTTTCCCTTCTCTTATCTCTGCTCTCTTATCTCTGCTCTCTTATCTCTTCCTATCTCTACTCTCTTATCTCTTATCAACTCTTAGTGATTAGTTAGTGATTACTTAGTGATTAGTTAGTGATTACTTAGTGATTAGGCTACTTTTATCGAATAATTAAGCAATAATCTTGCATATTTCAAAAAAAAATCGTACCTTTGCGTGCCGATGTTATGTGAGTTATGAAAAGATCGCAACTGATACTATTTTTTGTGGCAATTCTCATGTTTGCCTCATGCCAACGCCATTCGACGCCGAAGGCGTATGGATATTTTCGTATCTCTATTCCAGATACAGCCTACGCTGATTGTGCGTTAGAGGGCTACCCTTACACTTTTTTGTTATCTAAAAATGCCGAAATCAAGGCTCGTGAGTTCCCTGGCGAAGTGTATTGGATTGATATTGTGTATCCTGCACTGAATGCTACGATACATTGTAGCTATAAACCTGTGCGCAATAACTTGCGCGATCTTTCCCGCGATTCGCAGGAGTTTTTATTCAGTCATAGTAGAGTGGCGACTGCTATTCCTGCCCAAGAATTTGCGAATCCATCGGAAAAAGTATATGGTGTATGCTACGATTTGCAAGGAAATACAGCATCTCCAATTCAGTTTATTTTGACTGATTCAACGAAACATTTCTTTCGTGGCTCGGTCTATTGCAACGCTATCCCAAACCAAGATTCTTTGGCTCCAATCTACGACTATATACGCGAAGATGTACGTGTCTTAATTGAGTCAATGAAATGGCAATAATTTTTCGATGAAATCGAAGAAAATGAGTGTTTTATCCCACATATTAACCTCTAAAAACCAACATCATCCATTGTTGGCTCTTCTCCTCGATCCCGATAAGAAAATAGATTATACTTCGCTTCTTTCGAACCTCAATGAGGTGGATTTGATTTTTGTAGGAGGTAGTACGGGCTCGAATACGGAAGCATGTATCAAGTCTATCCGACCATACACAACCAAACCAATTGTCCTATTTCCTGGAAATATCGCACAATTCACTCCTCTAGCAGATGCCCTTCTCTTTCTTACACTTCTAAACGCACGTAAGCCAGAGGTGCTTATCGAACCACATCTGCAAGTTGCGCAACAAGTGTTACATTCGGGTATTGAATCTGTTCCGATGGGGTATATCTTGATTGATGGTGCACGCAAAAGTAGCGTTGAAATCGCTACAAGATGCACACCTATCCCTCAAAACAAGTTAGATACGATCGTATCCACTGCTATTGCTGGACAACTTTTAGGTAAACAGCTTATTTATCTGGAGGCGGGTAGCGGAGCACGCTCTTCTGTTGCACCTGAGATTATTCGTGAGGTTAGCTCACAGGTGCAACTGCCTCTGATTGTTGGTGGTGGTATAAGTTCGCCTGAGGCAATGCTACGCGCTTTTGATGCGGGAGCAGATATCGTGGTGATTGGTAATTATTTCGAACAAAATCCCGATGAAATCGGTACTTTTGCTCGAATAAAGCGTGAAAAATATGGAGAGTGATATTCGTTATATGCAATTGGCGCTTGCAGAAGCCCACAAGGCATTTGTAATGGGGGAAGTACCTGTGGGATGCGTAATTGTGGCTGATGGCCAAGTGGTTGGACGTGGACATAACCTCACCGAAATGCTTGAGGATGTCACGGCGCATGCTGAGATACAAGCCATAACTGCTGCGGCTAATACTTTAGGCGGGAAATACCTCTCACAATGTACCCTTTATGTTACTGTTGAGCCATGCGTGATGTGTGCTGGTGCCATTGGATGGGCACAATTAAAACGAGTTGTCTATGGTGCATCTGACGAAAAACGTGGATTTACTATCTTGGCTCCGAAGGCATTACATCCAAAGTGCACGGTTTTATCGGGTGTTTTAGAACCTGAATGTCGTGAACTCATGCAATCATTTTTTGCAAAAAAACGATAAATACCAACATGGTTAAATAAAGAATATAGTATGAAAACTTCAATCCGTACCTCTCTTCAAGTCTTATCTCTCGCGGCATTAGCTGCGTTGGCGATTTATCTTGCACCTAAGTACAGTAATCCTTTCAAATACCATTTCGAGGAAGGACAGCCTTGGGGCTATGGACTTGTTACTGCTGAATTTGATTTTCCAATCTATAAAACGGAAGCACAACTCAATCAAGAATATGCGGAGGTTTTGAAAAACTATACGCCCTGCTATACGATTGATCCAGCTGCTTCTCAGTCGGATATTTATGTGATTTCACTCGATGAATTCGAACGAATTAGTCAATCTCAAACTCCTCGAATCTCGATCCTTAATAATAGAGTAGCGACAACCGTAGATATCAATTCGGTATATACTCCTAAAACGGCCTATCAACTCAAACACAAGGAATTAGCGCCTAATTTGCTGTTCGATTCTATTACCTCCGCTAACTTGCGCCAAAGTCTCTTGTCTGCTGTTTCGCTTACCCATGGCATGGTGCAAGCAGGCGAAAAAATTATTGATACGGGTGAGATTGTTACAACAGATTCGTATCAATTATTGCTGTCTTTACGTCGTGCAATGGAGGACAAAGATGTGTCTAAACGTCAATCTCTTTACTCTATAGTCGGTATTAGCGTTTGCATTGTTTTATTACTATTGCTCTTCTTCCTTTATCTATACACGTATCGTCGGAAACTACTTGATAATCTGCGACATATCTTGTTCTTCTCAATTTTAATGGCAATCATTATATCGGTTGCTTTCTTGGTTTTGCAGTATGCTCCAATAGGATATATCTATTTGATTCCATTTGCTTGGTGTCCAATTATAGCACGTGTTTTCTATGATTCACGTACTGCCATTTTTGTTCATTTAATCACAGTCTTTCTTGTATCATTGGTAGTTCCTGCTCCATACATTTTTCTATTCGTACAAGCACTCACAGGTATTATTGCCGTAATTAGTCTGCGCGATATGACCCAACGTGCTCAATTGGCTAAAACGGCAGCATTCATTTTTCTATCCTATGCTGTACTATATACTGCGGCTACGATGATTATATCGGGTAGTATCACAGATGTAGAATATCGTTACTATTTCTATTTTATCATAAATGCGGTCTTGGTCATCTGCTCGTATGGATTGATTTTCCTGTTTGAACGTGGCTTTGGATTGGTAAGTAATATTACTTTGGTTGAACTTACCAATGTTAATTCTAACCTCATGCTTGAGTTTGCAGAAAAAGCGCCAGGAACTTTCCAACACTCATTGCAAGTTAGTAACCTTGCTACCGAAGCGGCTAAACGCATTGGTGCAAAAGTGCTCCTCGTGCGTACAGGTGCGCTTTACCATGATATAGGTAAGATGTCACATCCTGAGTATTTTATTGAAAATCAAACGGGTATGAATCCGTTGCAATCAATGCCATACGCAGAGGCAGCAAAGGTGATTATCAATCATGTGGAAGAAGGTGAACGCATCGCTCGCAAACATCATCTGCCTGAATTGATCATACATTTTATCCGCTCGCATCATGGTACATCTGTTACCCGTTATTTTTATAATACTGCGGTGAATGCGGCAATATCTAAGGGAAAAACTGCTGCTGATGTCAATAAGAATGACTATGCGTACCCTGGTCCAAAACCATCTACGAAGGAGGCGGCTATCCTAATGATGGCGGACGCTATTGAGGCGCGATCACGTTCCTTAAACGAACTTACTGAACAATCTATTGCAGAAATGGTGGATCAAATGATTGATTTGCAGGTGGCAGATGGACAATTCTCTGAAACTGTTCTGTCTTTCAAAGACTTAGAGGATATTAGAGCCGTCTTCAAGCAAAAACTAATTGAAATTAACCATCATCGTATCACCTATCCTACCATAGATGAGAATAAATAATTTGTACGTAAATGGTCAATAGCAAATCATCTCATAAATTATACTTGGCTCCGATGGAGGATGTCACGGATCCTGCCTTTCGTTTGCTTTGTAAGCGATTTGGTGCGGCACGTGTATATACTGAGTTTGTAAATGCTGATGCGCTGGTACGTGACGTTGCTTCTACTACGCGCAAACTGCAAATCTCTGACGAGGAGCGTCCTGTGGCCATACAAATTTATGGTCGTGATCCAGAGAGTATGGCTGATGCAGCACGCATTGTAGAGCAAGCAAAACCCGATTTCATCGATATAAATTTTGGATGTCCTGTCAAGAAGGTAGCTGGTAAAGGAGCAGGTGCTGGACTTCTCAAGGATATTCCAAAGATGCTGGATATTACTCGAGCTGTAGTCAAAGCGGTGCAAACTCCTGTGACAGTTAAGACACGTCTTGGTTGGGACGATAATAATCGTATCATTACCGAAATTGCAGAACCATTGCAAGATTGTGGTATCACAGAATTAGCAATTCACGGGCGTACTCGTAGTCAAATGTATCGTGGTGATGCGGATTGGTCACTTATTCGTGAGGTTAAAAATAACCCTCGTATACATATTCCAATCATAGGTAATGGCGATGTGACAACCCCGGAACAAGCCAAGAAATGTTTCGATGAATTCGGAGTAGATGCTATCATGGTAGGTCGTGCTACCTTTGGTTGCCCATGGATATTCGAAGACATGCAGCACTATCTGTCAACGGGTGAATTGCTGCCTCCACGTACCATGCAATGGTGTGTAGATATACTCAAGGAACATGTGGAACGTAGTATAGAGTGGATAGGGGACGAACGTAAAGGAATTGTACATAGTCGTCGCCATTTTGCAGCTTCGCCGGCATTCAAGGGTTTGTTTGATTTCCGTCAAACACGCATAGCACTTCTTCGTGCTGATACCAAGGCGGAAGTTTTCCAAATTATGGATGAAATCGTAGAAAAGTGGGGGAAACAAGAATAATTTCCGTATAGATTAAGAAATCTCTCCCCAATTGACAATGGTTTGGCGTAGTAGGTCAAGCCGTTGTTTGTATATGCGATTATGCATCTCATCCAACAGCGGATCCTCATTAAGTATTTCTAATGCTGCTTGACGAGCAATATCCAATAGTTGTCCATCTTGGGTAAGACTTGCTATACGCAATTCAAATGGTAAACCAGATTGTTGTGTTCCTTCCAAGTCACCAGGACCACGTAATTGCAAGTCAGCTTCTGCTATGCGAAAACCGTCATTGGTGGCTACCATTATCTCCATGCGTTTACGAGTATCCTTGCTTATTTCAAGCTTAGTGAGTAGCAAACAATAACTTTGGTCTGCACCACGCCCCACGCGTCCACGCAATTGATGTAGTTGGCTAAGTCCAAATCGTTCCGCATTTTCAATAATCATGACACTTGCATTGGGGATGTTTACTCCAACTTCGATTACTGTTGTGGCGACGAGTATTTGTGTGTCGCCTTTAGCAAAGCGATTCATTTGCTCATCCTTGTCTTTTGTGCGCATTTGTCCATGCACCATGGAGATACGATATTGGGGGAATGTTTCACAGAGGTTGTTATATCCATTTTGCAAGTCTTGTAAATCTAATTTCTCGTTCTCTTTGATGAGTGGATAGACTACATATACCTGTCTGCCAAGGTCAATCTGCTGAGTTATAAACTGATTGATGGTTGTGCGTCGCTCAATATTATAATGGAGTGTTTGTACAGGCTTGCGTCCTGGTGGTAGTTCATCAATAATACTTACATGCAAATCGCCATATACTGTCATTGCTAAGGTGCGAGGAATGGGTGTAGCTGTCATAACTAACACGTGCGGGGGACGAATGTTTTTCTCCCATAGTTTGGCACGCTGTGCGACACCAAAACGATGTTGCTCGTCGATGATACATAAGCCAAGATTAGCAAACTGTACATCTTTCTCTATCAGAGCATGTGTGCCGATGAGAATGTTAATTTCACCATTACGTAATTGTTCATGGAGTATAATACGCTGTTTAGCTGTAGTAGAGCCGGTCAACAATTGGCAATTAACCATGGATTCTCCGAGTAGATGACTGATGGTCTCGTAATGCTGATTAGCAAGAATCTCAGTAGGGGCCATTATACAGGCTTGGTATCCGTTATCCACTGCCAATAAGGCGGTTAGCAATGCTACAATAGTCTTTCCGCTACCCACGTCTCCTTGCAATAATCTATTCATTTGTCGCCCAGACTTAAGGTCGGTTTGTATTTCACGCAGTACCCGTTTTTGTGCGTTGGTTAAAGGAAATGGCAAGGTGTTGTATTGGGAATGAAACATCTTTCCAACAATAGGCATGCGGAATCCTTCGTTCTGTTCGCGGCGTTTCATCTGGCGTAGAATCTGCAATTGGATGTAGAATAACTCCTCAAACTTTAATCTCTCTCGTGCTTTTTGCATGGAGATATGATCTTTTGGAAAATGAACTTGAGCCAGTGCTTCGCTTAATGGCATAAGATGGTATTTCTCAATCAGATCAATACCGATTGTTTCTCGCACACCGTTATGACGGAGTAGGGGAAGTAGTTCTGCGGTGATATTGCGTATGGCTTTGGAATTAAGTCCTGCACGTTTCATCCCCTCGGAGGTATTGTAATATGGTTCTAATCCCTGTGTCATTTCTGGTTTAACCTTTGACATAGGGGTAAGTTCGGGGTGAACGAAGTTGTATTGATGATTGAAACGTGAAGGTTTGCCGAAGAGCAGATATTGGATATTACGCTCTAATTTGAGGTATTTGATACCTTTGAACCATACCAACTCAATGGTGTGTCTTCCATCTGTGAAGGTAGCAGATAAGCGTTGTGCTGCACCAGTCCCGATAGTATGCCATTCTGTGATATGTCCGATTATCTGCACATAGGTATCTTCGTCATCTATCTCATGGATAAAATAGAAGCGACTACGATCAATGTATTTGTATGGGAACTGATATAACATATCGAGCGCAGACTTTACTCCGAGCTCTTTACGAAGAATGTCGGCACGCTTCGCGCCGACACCCTTACAATATTCTATATTTTGGATGGATAAATCCATCTTTAGACCGCTGCGCTGTTGAAAATTAGAGCGCTGCGTTGTTATACGTTAGACTTCAGATTATTGCAAACGGAAGTTAACAGGTACGGTATATTTTACACGTACTGGTTTACCACGTTGCTTACCTGGTTTCCACTTAGGCATAGATTGAATCACGCGAATCGCCTCTTTGTCAAGTGAAGGCTCGCCAGAAGAGCGAACAGCTACCACATCCACGATACTACCGTCTTTGTTTACCACGAATTGGCAAATAACACGACCTTGGATACCGTTTTCTTGTGCAATTACAGGATATTTTACGTTCTCTGCAAGATACTTGAAGAGCGCTTGTTGGCCACCAGGGAACTCTGGCATAGACTCTACAACCACGAAAATAACCTCTTCTTCCTCTTCTTCTACTGGAGCTTCTACTGGAGGAGCGATTACAACTTCTACGTCTTTGTCATCCTCGGTGTTGATCTCAATAGTCTCAGTCTCTACATCATCTTCCACAACGTTGAGTACTTCTACCTCTTGTACTGCTGGTGGTGGAGGTGGTGGAGGAGTTTCTTGAGTAGTTTGTTGGATGTCAATTTCCTCTTCAAAGAAGAACTCAGTGTCCGTTACTTCATACTTTGTCACTTCTTTTTCAGTCCATTCGAAAGCGACATAGCAGATGCTCAATACAAGCACAAGACCCATGAGGACGTAGGTCAATTTCTTGTCTTCCAAGCTTGCTTTGGGTGATTTTTTCAGTTGCATATATATTAAATTTAAAATTCAGTCGTGTTCTTTCTGGATATACAAACCCTTTCAGCGTGCAAATTTACTGCTTTTTTCTGAATTGTGCAAATATCTCTCGTATTTTTTACAATTTTTTCATAAAATAGTTGCGATTTTGGGATAAAAGTAGTACTTTTGCAGTCGAAATGGATATACGTAATTTGATTCAATCATCTGGTGTACGCAATTTTACGAAATTGCTATCTGCGAATGTGGTGGCGCAAGTCATAGGGTTATTAGTATATCCTATATTAACGCGCATATACGCGCCCGAGGACTTTGGTCTGCTAAATTTGTTTTTGAGTATAGGTGGGGTGCTCACCATTTTATCAACAGCGGAGTATTATTATGCGATAGTATTGCCTAAGAATAATAAAGACGCCATTTCAGTTCTTTATGTAGGATTAGGTTGTTTGCTATTTGTTAGTTTGTTGATAGGGGTAAGTGTGCTTTTTGCTGATCCTATAAGTAAATTGCTCAAATCTCCCTTATTGGCATCCTATTATTGGATGATGCCGATATATGTTTTTATTATGGGAGCATGGAACTTGTTGAATTATTGGTATATTCGTAGTACGGAATATGGCCGGATTAGTGGATATCAAATCTCTCAAAGTGTGTTATCTGCCAGTGGAAAAATCGGGTTAGGATATGCAGGTGTTCTGCAAGGGGGGATGATTTATTCTGTAGTTTTTGCCCCATTGGTTTCGTTGTTCCTGAGCGTTTGTCGATTGCGAGGGAAGGCAAATGTGTGGCAACAAACTGTTGATGGCTCAGTATCATGGCAAGATGTATGTGCCAAAGCGAAGGAATATAAGAATTTCCCAGTGTTTGTTTTGCCGCGTAGTTTTGTAAATATGTTAGCAGGACAAATGCCAATCTTGTTGTTGACTCCTTTTTTTGGTGCTAAATTGGTGGGATTGTATAGTTTGGCTCTGCTGTTGGGGTATACACCAGTTGGTACAATTACACGTGCTGTCTATCAAGTTTTGTACCAACAAACCATGACGCTTGTCCATCAATCTAAACCTATTGGAATTATATTTAAGCGGTTTTTATTAGGTAGCTCCTGTGTGATAATTCCGTTGTTTATTGGTCTAAGTTTTATTTTGCCAGAATTGACCAGTTGGTTGTTCGGAGCAGAGTGGTACATGTCAGGAAGGCTTATCTGTTGGATGTTGCCATGGTTATATGTTTCCTTCCTTTCTTGTAGCATCAACTATCTGTTTGATGTGTTTATGAAACAAAAATGGGGATTGTGTTTTGAAATTTTATTAGCAATATGTCGTGTGTTAGGTCTTGTGGTGGGTGTTATCGCAGATGATTTCGTTTTGGCTATTGCTGCTTATTCTATTGGTACTACGATAGCATTAGTGATTCAATTAGTGTGGATGCTTCTATTAGTAAAAAGATATGATCTCTCTTTGAATAGAGAGATAGAATGTTAATTTTTATTACATTCTCCTTTCTCTGAGCCAGTTATAGACGTTGGCGAACCAGAAATACCATTTGTAGTACTTCTCTACACTATAATATATGGTACGCGTGGTGCCGAACTGCTTGTAGTGATTGGCAACTCCCTTAATCATACTGCCTTCGAAATCAAAGGCAACTCCCTGCTGACGAGCTAATTTGATGGCTTCAAGTGCGAGCAAGGCACTTGCACCAGAATCCTTGTGCTGTGGATCATAGCATGGAATCAAATAATATAGACTGTGTTTGTCCCATACCAAAAATGCGGCTGCAACGACTTGATTATCCGCATTGCAGATGGATAAGATTTGGCTTTGCTGTAGGCGTGATGTCTTGCGATGAAGCACCAATAGGAATTCGCGTGAGTAACTGATTTGTTTGCCCTGCGCTTGAAGGCATTGGGTGTGGAAACGATAGAAGTCCTCTATGTTCATAGAGGTGTCGACATGTAACGAAAGGGCCTTCTGCAATTGGCGTTTTTTGTTCTTGGAGAAGGATTTGATGACTGCGTCAAGATTGGTGAGGTCTTCAATGCGGTAGGTGATACGTTCCTTGGTCTTAAAGCCGAGTTCGCGCATAGGTTCAATAGCAACGCTATTGATGGGGTAGTGTTGGTAGTAGTAACTTAATCCTAAATCCGCTAACTGACGTGCGAAATCTTGGCAGATTTTCGCTATTTTTGAGGTTTGCTCCTTGAGATCGTCATTGATCCATATGCCACCGATTTGTGTTTGTTGTGGCATCAGGATGTATTTCATCCATGCTCGTTTGCGCAAGAGATAGGGTAACGCGGCTTGGATGTTGCCATTTTCGTCTTGGCTGAGCAGTACATCCCACTGTTTTCCAGCACATACCGCATCCATCCACCAGTCCGTCATAAAAATAGGTAGGTCTTGGGTGTTGCGGCAAAATTCACGGTATAGTTCTTTGTTGGTCATATTCCCCAATGTACAATTTGCGTGCAAAGTTACAGAAAAAATGTGAGATATGCAAATTTTTAGTTGTAGTTTTGGCTAAAGTGGGTCTGGAATCTTGGTAAAGATTGCTTAAACCTTACTTAATCACTAACTAATAACTAACTAATCACTAAGAGTTGGTAGAGAGATAAGAGAGTGGAGATAGGAAGAGATAAGAGAGTAGAGATAAGAGAGCAGAGATAAGAGAAGGAAAAAGGGTAAGGGAAAAGACTGGACGTAAGAGAAAGGGAAAGAGAGGGGATGGGGTGGGATTTTGTGAAAAAATGTAATAAAAATGAAGTTTTCTGGAAAATTCTTGTCAATGTGCTTTTTTTTTAGTACCTTTGTACCCGATATTGAAAATATATTGCATAATCAATAAAAACTATTAGTCATGATTGTGGAAACAAGTCCCTACAAAGTCTTTGCTCTTTCTCAAGGAGG
>Ga0233370_1000078_pt1 | contig 11627 bp, 10 predicted proteins | sample ElkDunMinimDraft_2_FD_180686 | JGI IMG/M metagenome (GOLD analysis project Ga0233370, IMG submission 180686) | Fecal eukaryotic communites from dung pellets of Tule Elk in California, USA - Elk Dung D2 | ecosystem: Host-associated > Mammals > Digestive system > Large intestine > Fecal | place...
CCCGCATTCGTTGCTGACATCGGTATATCTGCGCCGATCTGTCCGGATGCTATCAGAATCGGCCATTGGATGCCGTCTGCTGTCATACAATCAACATACGCTGTACAGGATCCAGCTGCCAGATCTACAGCATACTGACAATGCAACGTGGATCCGATCACGTCCCCTGGCTGCAGTTTAAAATCCCCGACATATGGCAGATGTATGGTGATATCTGTGTTGTCGTAATCCAGGAAATTCATATAGAATTTCGGTACCGTCGCTTGGCCGGCGTCGATGTAGCCGGCATATTGATTTATTTTTCCTACGTTTCCGGATCCTACATCAATATATCCCAATCCCCGCCCGAAGAACACCAGACTATTCTGCATTTGCTGATATGATGGAAGATTAACCAGCGGGAACGGGTATACTTTGAGCGATAGGAAATAGTCCAGGATTGCCGACACGTCAAAGCTGGCCGTTTCCAGCGCCGACGCTATGATAACATTGATCAGATCCGCTGGATCTGACAGGGACGCCCACAAGCCTGCACCGAGGCCTGCCACATTGGCAGCCGTCAATGCATACTGCGTAATAAATCCGCCGGTACCGCCTACGGATATACTATCCGGACGGAACACTGATACGCCCGTATTTTCCGGTTCCTGATCTTCTGGGATTGGATCAACCGGTGTATATGCATTATCCTGCATCGCATCCGTCCACTGTGCCTGTGGCGAAGCTGCGGCAGCTGATCCGCTGATATAATCGCCTGTCGTGGTTCCGTCAGATCTGATCACACCCAGATGCACATCTGGATCCGTGCAGGCTGTACCGATTGCTGAATTGACACTATTTAGACTACCCGTCCACCAAACGCCAAGGGCGGATAAGGCCTGTTCAATTTCTGCTACTGAATATACTTCACGGATATTGAAATATTGATTTTCAGAATACGGATTATTAGTATTCCATATTGCAATACCGTTTTCAATTTGCGCCGGGGCGTATGTGTATGGCGTAGTCGGTGTTTCGTTTGTTGCATTTGGAATTTCACGGATTTTAATTTGCATATTATCTGTCAATCCAACAGAAACAATTGGATTTGTCCGTGCAGACCCCTGCCATGTTGTCAAATCCGACGTTGGCACACCGTCAGCCATGATAGAATTAGTTATACCGTTTGTGCCAGCCGGTAATGTCAAATTTTGATTTAACCATAACTGCGATGTAGGTGCGCCCCATGTATTCCAGCGTATGTCAGTTGGAATACTGCTTGGATTTGCACAGACAAATCCGGCGCATTCCGGATTTGGGTAGTTTGGGTCTCCGCTCGTGCTGCCAAACGGTAAACGTTTATAATATACAGCACCTGTGACCGGGTTATAAAATTCTGCTATAAATGACAGCGTGAATCTGTACATTTGGTCAGCTCCGGGGCTTTGAAACTGTAGGACGTTTCGTATAAATGTACGAGAAATTACGCCATTGGTTCCGGTATCCACACATGGAGAAATGCTAAATTGCGAAATGAAATAATCATTCGTGTATCCGTTTCGTATCCACTCAAGATTTTTTAACCAGTCAATTCCAAGTGCATCTAATGTATTGACGCCGCTATAATAGTTGGATCGTTTTCTATAATAAACAATAGCAGTTGCAACAAACATAATAGCATTAGGATTCCATGATGTAACAGGAAACCACGTTTCGTCCCCGCCATTTGTGAAATTTGCAAGGGAATCCGCTGCTATTTCATCTTCAATTGAAGTATAGCGTTCTGTTACAGTTGTAGTTTTTATTGCTGCCACATCCCCCGTATCAGTCGAATTCCTGAGTAGCAACGGCACAAGCACAGGCCGGATATTGATAATTGGATAGGCCGCATTCGTAACGATGTTATATCCCTCATCGCCCGTTTCCGTGACGTCGTACCATGCGGATGTGGTGCCGCCGAAAATACGTGCATATTGTTTTACTGACGTATCAAATCCAACGTATGCGTTGCTGTTATCCCATACCTGGTTATATGGCAGCACGCCATTATCACGCAGCGTTTTGATACTGTCGGAAATAGATATATGCTGCTCAACTCCTGCGCTGTCTGTCCATGTAAACGTGCGCCGTGTTGGGTATACGTTGCTGTCTATCTGCATATATATCCCCCCTATGATGATGATCTGGTGTCAATGCCGCCGAGCACGGTTAGAACATAAACCCGATCTGATGCATAATTTGCTGAAAATGGCGTTCTATCAAATGCAATCGTCTGGCATTGCCTGTTAGCCTGGATTGTATATCGGCTATCGTGGATCAGCGGTTGTAGGTCACTCTGCTGCCGCACAACAGTGCATTGTAATGCCTGGATCTGTGCATGGTAACTATGCAATACATCTACATGACAATGTATTTCAGCGGTTGCGCCTGTATCATATACGATATTACGCACAAAATACCAACGTGACCAGGCGGAACAGCCTATGTAATTTAATTGCGGTGTTATTTTTGACGCAGCTATCACAAAAACGGGATCAATGATGCTGCAGCCGGCCTTGATCTGCGCCGGCACCGTCATGCCGGCGCTGATATAATCGGATTTGTCCAGCGTCCGATCATCCGCCGTACATACGCACAATCTGATATTGATTGCCATAATATACACCCCCTATTGCAATAGGCCGCAGCTGGATGCCCAGCTGCGGCTGTAAAATATTGGATCACGTTCCATTACCCAGTACCAGAACTACGCCGTTTTCTGTCAGATCGTTCATGTACATGGTATCGAATTTGTAAAAACTATTATAATATTCACCATTAGCATTATAGGACGATGTAACCCGCCGATCATCGTTACAGATTGCCATTGCATCACGATCAAACATGGTGCCGATAATATACCCACGATTGACTGTCGTTTCACCGTCAGACGCCAACGTTACGTTAATCTGTGTTGTATCGCTGATAGCGTACCCTGTGCCGGATCCCTGCCAGAACGGCACACGGTCATAGCTGCCGATTTTAACCAGATCATCATGATATGCATCCGCCTGCATAAATACTTCCATAGATCGGGCATATTTGCTGTGTAGAACTACGTGCAGATCTTCGTCCGGTGTTCCCCGAAGATAGCCGGCAGTCCCCTGGTTGTAGATGTTGGATCGTGGTTTCAGCTGGTCTTTTAATGTCAGAATTGTATATGCTAGATATCTACCAAATCGTTCCGACGTCAGCGCCTGCGCTGCCGTCAGTGTTGTATCACCCGTGTCAGCTGCATATGCACCTAGTACATCAATAACGCCCACACTGGCATTGATCCGTTCACCCATGAAATTATTGATCGTGCGCATTGTCAGGGCGTCCAATTTATCAACGCTGCTGTTATCTATTTCCTGGTAGATAGCCGTGAAAAACGCATTAAATTCCGCAGCAGATTTAAAAGACTCTTTGACCTGTCGTTCTGCCCTGGACAGGTCGATCTGCCAGGCATCACGCATATTATAGAAACGCTGTTGTACGTCGGGCGGATTGAATTGGAACTGATCGACAGTCTGACCTGCCTGCAGCTGCCACGACGGATTCGGTTTAGCCTGCATTGATTTAATGGCAACTTTTGCCAGGATGCTGCCATATTCCCAGCTGTCCCGCTGGATATTCGGTGCAAATCCCCTGTACGGGCGATCAACAAAAATCATACGCCCGATCTGATTGATCAGGGATTTCACGTAATTATCACGCCATGTTGTATTATCGAAAATTGTTTCACCAACTGTCACAATATTTGACAGATCTTCGGCTACAATTCCGGTCTGTCCGGTTGTTTCGCCGACGATGGTATTTAATAACTGATAAATCTGATTAACTGTCATTTCTCATACCTCCTATTTTACCATACCTGTAAAAATAATTTTGCAGCAATATCCCTGGCAATTATTCTATAGATATTCAATCTATCTGCCAGATCAATTTCTGCAGCGATCAATTGTTGTGCCGTTTCCCGGCCATCATCACCCGTTCGATGTATCGTTGTTGTGGTGGTGTCTGTTCCGGTTTCCGTTCTGGTTTCCGTTGTCGATGTTGTCCGATTGTCGGTTGTCGTTCTGGATCCGGTTGTGCTGCTGCTGTCGGATCCTGTCGCTGTTGTGGTGGTGGCGTCCGGATTGCCGCTGTACACAGTTGTGGTCTGTGTGCTGCCCGTCCTGCTGATCTGATCCTGATTGTCCGGTTGCATTCCCGGATTGTCATATGGATTCACACTGTGCAATCGTGTTTCCTGCCATCCCTGCGGTGTTTCTGTCGTTGTGGCCGTCTGATTGATTGCAGATGTTCCGCTGCTGCTGCTGCTGCTGCTGCCTGTTGTTTCTGATTCCCCGTCAACGGTTTCCGTTCGTCCGTCCGTACCTGATCCGGTTGTCTGATGCGTCAGGTTAGGCGTCCGCTGCTGCGTGCGTGTTTCCGTAACATCCAGCGGGGACAACAAATCATATTCCGCAGCCAATGCCCGTGCATATGCTGCATACCGTTTTGCGTTCGTTTTTGCAATCATGTCAAATATGATCTGCACCTGATTATTGCTGTAGTCTGTCACGGCGTCGCTATAGTCCAACAGGAAATAGGATCGGGCATCATCCGCAGATATAGCGATAGCAGCTAAAATGGTTGTTAGATGATTAAATGGATTTGCAGTCAGCGCAGCATCAACTGTCCGCCAATCCCGCAGAACATCATCCATCATCATCACCCCCGTCCGGATCCTGATCAATTGTGATCGTGACATTGCCCATCTGTATATCAATGGATACAGCGTCGTCGTCCTCGGTCTGATCCTCGGCCGGCTCCTCTGCCGGTTCCTCGGTCGGTTCCTCGGTCGGTTCCTCGGTCGGTTCCTCGGCCGGCTCCTCGGCCGGCTCCTCGGCCGGCTCCTCGGTCGGCTCCTCGGTCGGCTCCTCGGTCGGCTCCTCTGCCGGTTCCTCGGCCGGTTCCTCGGCCGGCTCCTCGGCCGGATCCGTAGCAGTTGCATCCTGATCGGCGCCCGAAGATCCAGCGGCCTGCGTTACCCGGTCATAGTATTCATCCAGTATCGGATTTTTGGTCACGGTTATGTTAGTACCAAATAAATCATTAACCTGATTAAATCCATCCTGGATTGTGTCGATAATGTCATCAATATTGTATTTGCATAGATCAGGATTCCCGTCAACCTCGGCGGCGATCAGCCGTTCTTTTTTGCGTTGCTGCTGATCGTCTAAACCGATTTTGCGGTAAAAATTGGCCATGATATACTGTCGGGCTTCCAGCAGCTGCATCACTGCCTGGTTGCTGGATCCTGTCGGCTGCATCGGTACGGATTGTATTTTTGCAACTAAATTAGTCTGAACGACTGCATATGCATCCCCATCATACTGACGTTTTACTACTTCGTCGGCTGATTTTTTAGTTACCACATCATCTGCCGTCAGCACATTGATTAACCTGGTGTTTTTCTGATACACATTGATGGATAGATCACTATCCGCCAGCTGCGTGGCCGTTGCGCTGATCAGGTTATACAGTCCGCCATGCATCCGATCATACAGGCGATCCAGCGGCGTGCAGTAAACGGCTATGCATTGTGTACCGGTATGCAGCTGATAGGATTTGATTAGCATAGGATTATTGATCAAATATTGATCCGGCATATAATACAGATCCGGCCTGTCTGCACGGCTGCCATTCAATCCGATTATCTGATCAGGATAATACATTTCATCCGGATCCGTCCGAAATATGATGCATTTTCCTAATGCAAATATACATAATTTTGTATATGTTTGATCCATGCTGTCCGGTAATCCGTCGATCTGCACCAGGTTGATCACCATCCGCAGCAGATGATCATAGTGCATCCGATATAGATTACTGAAATTAAAATCCATCGGCGGCGGGAAAAATGGTGCAATCATATTGGTATCATCGCATTTTCGTGCCATATTATCACCCCCTAACTATACTGCAACACTGTTGCCAGATTTTACAGCGAATTTTAGCCACGCCGTCACATCTTCGCCAGTTTGGTTATCGGCGAAAAATGATTTACGTTGCCGGATCAGATTGATAATTAACTGCTGCGCCTGTGTCTGGATCCCCGAACGTGGATCCACCTGATGCAGCGGATTGCCATCCGTGTGATCATCCATGTATATGATCGTGTTGTCCGGATCCCGGATCGGTGTTGTTTTCGGATGCCAGAATATCAACGGGTATCCGTTGAACATATAGATATCCCCCTGTGTTGTGCGGCTATCATGTACAATAAAAAACGTCAGGATGATTGCACTGTGTGACAGCTGCGGCGGGGCGTGTCTATATGCAGCTATTTCCCATGCGCCCGTTGTAATCATTTTCAGCTGCGGATTATCAAACGCAAAATATTCAGATACCCGTTTGGATTCGCTGGACGGGCTGCAATATTCTACCACGATTTTTTGATCCGTCTGACCTAATTTATATACGCTGATGGTACCCTGTTGCATATCATAAATCTGCGTTAATCCCATGTCACGAAAATACGGACAGTGTTTCGATACGGTATTAGCCAGCATATACACAGGGGCGCCCCGGCTATGTGTGCGGATGATAGATGATAACAGATTCTGAAACATCGTCCATTCATTGGCCAGATAAAACTGACGTGTGATGAATTCATCAAATACGATCATGGATACAGCCCCGTGATCCACGCCTTTGGTCGTTTCAACTGTGCTAATGGCATATGTACGGCAGCACGGGTTCAGATCCTGCGCCATTTTCACGAAATTTCCGTTTTTATCCTCGGCGTACCGTGCCATGTAAAATGCATTGGCACGGTATACCATGTGATTATATTTTCCATTGGTTGCCTGTTCCAGCCATTCATAGTGTGGCGACAGCAAACCGGACAAATTTTTCGGTTTAATCATTTCATCCATGCGGCGGATATATGCGAAATGTTTTCCGGTTTTCAGATACTGTTCCAGTCCCCGACGGCAGGCGCCGAATGTTTTTCCGTTGGAACGCTGACCGATAATCAAATAGTACAATGCGGGGATTTTGTCGATTTTCGCAAAACTATAAAATGCCATTTTATCACGTCCTATCAATCATCGACATAGTATCCATTTTCATCATCTTGGTAGGATAGATTATCATAATCATGTTTGATTTTGTCATCAAACACCCACGGCGAACCGCAGCAACCGCAGCCCTGGATATACATACCATATTTTTTTGATAGCTCTGACAATTCAGCCAGAAACATCTGCAGCCTGATTTTGTCCATATCCATAGTTATACCCCCCTATATTATATCATAATTTATTAAATTTGTCAATAGTTTGCTTCAGCCTGTCCGTGTCGTGGCATTCCAGTAGATCCAGAATATCATCTGATTGGTGGTACGCCATCGTCACCAGCAGGACATAGGATGATACACTGACTGTGTCCGTCAATCCATATTCATCCGTTATATCTGCGACCACGGTTTTGTTGCCGTATACCGTGGACATGATCCCGCTGTCCGCTGCATCAATCACCATATCAATATCAAATGCGTCCATTTTTTCCTGTGCTGTATCAAAATGATCATCAAAATAACTGTGTTTTTGTCCGTCGTCATCCGTCCACGGTCGTGCCAATCCGGAAACGTGGTACACAAATTCCCCCTGGTCGGATATGAATGCATATTGTTTTTGTCCTATGCATTTCAATGACTGATAGTATTCTATTTCCAGCTGTCCCAGACCTTCCAGGCGTTCCGGATCCAGATGCCGACGCCTGCAGAAATCATCCACCCGGCGCTTGACACTTGCGTTGTAATCTGCTATAATATTCATGTCCAAATCAAACCCTTTTACGCTGTCGGTGTCGCAGTATAGGATCCTGTAATTGTATTCTTTTTTCCCGTGCCGGCTATCCATGCATAGCCGGCCGAAGATCCGCAGCATTTCATCCCGGGCGTGTGCTGCTACCCACACGCCCCATTGATACAGCACCGGCATATATTGCAGATTTTTGGTATTGATAGGTTCGGCTGGATTCACAATCACGCTGCCGGATTGTTTGTCCCAGATATAATTATTCCGGATCGGATCCTGTACAAAAATTCCGTACACACGATTTAGATTTGATTTGATTCTATCATATTCCATCTGTTCATCCGGTGTTGGTTCCCTGGTTTTTTTTATCTCCTTTATTCGCTGTTTAGCGAATTTTTTTTTGTCCCAGAGATCCAATACTGTGCGGATGATGTAATCAGGCAGGCGCCCGTATCGTGTCCCATATACATCAATGATCCTGTAATCATCACATAGATAGTACTGATGCAGCAGCCGCAGATCAATATCCGTCAGCGTCAGCACTACATGATCAATCTGCATGATTTTTTTTGTCACCATCGACCGCCGATCAACAAAATCCGATGATAAATAATTTTTTCGATATGCCTGCAAAAATCCAACATCCGGCAATTTTGTGCGTAAATTTTTAATTTCGATCGTTACCAATAGCGCCATATTTCTATATATACCATCATGCCGGATCAGATGTATCATGTCCCCGTCATCTGGCAGCGGCATCCGTGTGAACCGATCCGCCGGAAATGGTTTCGTTAAAATTTCATAGATATATGCCGACGTTCGATCCAATCCGATACAGTCCGGGATCTGTTGCGATTTGTACATGGTCGTACAATAATTGAACCCGCCGAAAAACGCACACCGCAGCCTGCGCAGGATCTTGGCGTCTTCCTGGTACCCTATTCTAAGCTGGCGTTTTGCGATCATGCCCATCATGATTCTATCATTGTACATATCAGATCCGGACAGATTGGATCCGATCATTTTTTTAACGCCCTGCGTCACGGTCAGCGGCAATTTATGGACGCCGCCATGCCTGGCAATTTCTATTTTGAAAAATTCTGTCAGGATCCTGGCGTCTGTTTCACAATACAATTTTTCATCTGACGTTAATGGTGTGCTGCTGTGCCTGATTTTTGTATAATCGTATCCTTTAATTTTGGGTATTCCGATTGCAGCGCCGATCTGATCCAACGGCATTTCAGTATACGCATAGCTGCAGCGGAATTCATACACATCATCCACTGTACACATGATCACATCATGTTTTGATCTGGCTATCATGGTGCCGTCAACGTTCAATTCGCTGCAGAAAAATCCAAAATCATATTTCAGATAGTGTACCATGACGATCAGCTGATGATCTATGTATAGATGCAGCGCTCCCCGAAGATCCTGCAGCCATGTCCGCAGATCATCCCATGTACGGCCATATACCACATCATCACCGATACCGAACATCCAGATATACATGAATGCGTATTTGTTTTCAATATTTGTCGTTTCAATATCGAAACTGCACACCATCGGATAGTATTTGTGATCATGCCGGTACCTGTTATCATACTTAGGCAATTTTTCAAAATCATATGCCGTGTAGTAGATCATCACCATCCGCCCCCATACCACTCTGGATCATCATCCAGTAAATCCGATTCTGATTCAGAAATTTCATCTTCCAGCGATCCGAGCACGTCGTCCCTGTAGTTATCATAGTATTCCCGAATAGCGTCCACATCATATTCCGCCGGATCATCTTCCGCTTTTTTCAATTCATCTGCCATCAGATTATACATATCAGTTAAATCATCAATTGCATTTTTCAGTTTTTCTGGATCCACGTCCGCCATAATCGCATCACGTATCGTGTTATATACGGGTGGATCCGTCCCCTCGTTTCCCGTGCTGGCTTTTCTGGATAGCTCCAGCAGATTCCATAGATCCGGCAGTACATTTTCGTATTTTTCCAGATCTTCCGGCAGTACGCCCAGCTGATACGCCACATTGCTACGTTTTTTGATTTGACCGGAAACGTTTTTAAATCCTTTGCGGTCTCGTTGCGCCCTGACTCTGGCTTCCAGGGCGGCCAGCTGATCCGCCCGGAATTTTGACTTTAAATTTTTTATGTCTGTATTGAAGTATCCCTGTTTGTTTTTTCCTATGATATTTTTCAGCATTTCCAATTCCGGTATTATGCCGCTGTAGGCTTCGACACCCATTTTTTTGTATTGCTTTAAAATTTTGTTAACGTCAACCAACGTTTTATGTAGCTGTTTCGCTGCTTTGCTGGCCGCTGCCTGTTCCTGTTTTGCAGCCCGTTCTCTGGCCTTGGCTGCCTCGGGTGACAGCCGGCCGATATATTTTTCCTGTGTCCGTTCCAGTCGCCGCTGCTGCTGCGATGTCAGCGACTCTGCCACAGCTTCACGTACTTCATGCAGCTTTTCCGGCGTGTAGTCCGCCGGAACCTCTACAAAAACATATCCGCCAGCCATTGCTCGCTGTCCACGCAGCACTTTGCCTATATTCGACGCATCCACGCCGACGGCCTTGGATGCTGCTGCTATGGATTGGTATACCGTATCCAGCGACGGGATATAGATGGATCTACGTTTCGTCGGCATCAAATGCCACCCCAATCATTAAAAATTCCTACCTGCCAATCTATACCGTAGTAATCATGCAGAATCTGATTACGCATTTTGATCATATCTTCTGCTGTTTCCGATCCGTCGATCCACCTATAGATCCGCCCGTGTGCCACTTTGTATTCTCCGTTCAGGCATCGGGACATCAGGGATCTACTGCAGTGATTCTTGTCCGCTGCCTCGGCTGCATTTTTATACACCTCGCCGGTATTGATGCACAGCACCAATTTTCTATTTTTTTTATTTTTTTTCATCGTTGATCACCTCTTCGATCGATAGCGTTTCAGGATCCAATCCGTTCGATTTTATAAAATCGTCCAGGTTGTTACGTAACGCAACACGTCCCGTCCATTCTGCGTATATTTTTTGATCATTTCTGTTAATTAGTCTGTATGTTGTGTTTTCGTATATTTTGTCCAGCATATTCGATGGATAGTGGGCTGTTTCCCTATTATCAATCCACCACACCGCATCATCATGCATATTGATCAATTTTAATAATCCCGGTATTCTGTCCGGATTGATATTCCTGATCATTCCGGCAACAGATTTGATTCTGATTTCAGATGCCCAATCTATCTGTTTTTCCGTCCCCCGAAGATCAACGAAATCACGCTGATCTTCGATCGTATCATTGATGATTTCCATGCATTCCCGCAGATATTTCTGATTCTCCATTTCAATATAGCATCTTGGACACAGCGTAATATTATCCATTGCCCATTTCTCGTAGTCCTCCGCCGCAGATCGGTTGTAGCATTTTTTCTGATGCTTGAACTCATTTCCGCACGACTTACACTTGATCATAATACTAACCATTGCCATTTTCATGCCCTCCTTGAACGGCTATACATAGCCGTTTTCGTTTTTTATTCGGATCCATTGTATGCAGCCGGCTTGGATCCAGCTGATGCAGCCGGCTTGGATCCAGCTGATGCTGCCGGCTTGCCCACGCTCGGCGCCTGGATCCCCACTATTATTATAGCAAATTGTTGCGGTTTTGTCAATATTATACGCAAAAAAATGCCCCTTGTATCAACTTTGTGCAATACGCTGCATTTTATCAACATTTTTTGGCGGGCGCCGGATTGCTAAAATCCCCAACGCAATCAGCCTGCCGGCAGCATGATGC
>Ga0233370_1000079_pt1 | contig 11553 bp, 14 predicted proteins | sample ElkDunMinimDraft_2_FD_180686 | JGI IMG/M metagenome (GOLD analysis project Ga0233370, IMG submission 180686) | Fecal eukaryotic communites from dung pellets of Tule Elk in California, USA - Elk Dung D2 | ecosystem: Host-associated > Mammals > Digestive system > Large intestine > Fecal | place...
TGTGATATTGCACAAAATATAATTATACGTTTTGTTTAGTTTGTATATATCATTTTGAAACGATCTATGTTATAATAGAACGTGGATAATTGTATCCGCAATATAGGGCACAGCCCAGAAAGAAGGAAGTTTATGGAAAAAGCAGTAGTCTATGATAAGGACGGAAATGAAATTTATTTCGGTGAAACCTGCGGCGAATGTCAGAAATGGTGTTTAAACAATGGCATTACCGGAAGCAACGGCGAGTATATCGCACTCGGAAAGTATGATGTAATGCGCAAATACTTTGACAAGGAAGATTATGAAGAAATAAACAATGACGCGTGGAGGGATTGTATATGAAGTACGACGAATTAAAACGCGCTATTGAGATCATCAAGAATGAATGTGTAAAGCATCGATCATGTGCATCCTGTCCGTTGTATTTCGTAATGTGCATATACACCACACCGGATGTATGGCAGCCGGACGTGCTGAAATATGAAGCGGAAGAAGGTGACAAGAATGATTGACAACTTAAAACGCATCATTGTCAACATAGGCAAGATCACAAACATTGTTGGTGCTATGGCATCACTTACGGGACGCGCTCTGAATGAGCGCGAAAAACAACAGGTATCATCTATACTGTATAAGTATAGCGATATAGTAACCGATATCACAGAAGATATCGCAGAAATCAACAAATCATATAATCATGAGGAGGACAAAACATCATGAAAAAGAAGGTAACAAGAATCAAAGAGATCGTCAAGGCAAAGAACGGTTACGCGGTAATGCGTACAACGATCAAGAAGGGACGCGACAGTTTCCAGTATTTTGATCTTAAATACGGCGGGGTTGTAATAACCGGCTGCCGTCTGGTGGAAGGTAAGAAGAATGATTTTCTCGGTATGCCTTCCAAGTACAACGAAAAAGATGATGAATACTACCCGTTGGTATTCATGAGCCGTGAGGTACATGATGCATTTATGAAGATCATCGATGCTGCGGACGAGGATGACAAGTGGGAAGAAGTTGACGAGGATGATTATTTGTCCGCCAACGAAGAGGACGAAAAGCCCGCGAAGAAGTCCAAGCGCGGACGCAAGAAGGATGACGACGATGACGACGATGACGACGATGACAACGATGACGAGGACGAAAAGCCCGCCAAGAAGTCAAAGAAAACGGATGACGATGATGACTACCCGTTTTAAATGAATATCGGCGGGCATCTGCCCGCCGTTTCTTTATGAGGTGATACCATGGCAAACAAGAAACCGAAAAGCCCGAAACTTCCTACAAGTAAATTCAGCAGCACGAAAAAGAGTGTGCCAAAAACAAAAACCGGTTCTGCTCCAGTGAAAGTTCAACGGACAAATGTACAGTCTGAAGAATCGAAGGTAATAAAACGTGTCAATGAACAAATGAAAAATCTTACCGACTGGATAGCGCCGGAAGATAACAACTATATTTCCGCATACGTCCGCGCTCTGGATAAGTCTGGCATTGACTATGTTATAAAAACAGCGTTGGACGGGACTGACCGATACGTTATCAGAAATACAATAGAAAATCGATTGAAGGTTGACGCGTTGCGCGCCGAATTGCATAATCAAAAAGCAAGAACGATGCGAGATATTAGGGCACAAATCAGCCGCGATCTTAAAAAAGCAGGTCAGAAAGTGACCCAGCAAGCAGTTGCTAAAGAGTTAGAATACTGGAAAGCATTCGGACGCTTAGAAAGTAACGCATCATTTGCGTATGCTCGGAAGGGTACACCGGCAGGAAAACGAATGAATGATATTCTTGCAAAAATGGATGAAACGAGCCGAGGGGCGAATCCGGATATATACCGAGAATATGTTTTACAATTAGATCGTGAAGTTGAAGCAGTGCGGCGGGCGGAGCGTAAGACGGCATACAAGGCATCAAAGATAAGAACAAAAGGCAAAACAGCGTATTAAAGGAGTTCATCATGTTTAAGTTAATCCAAGGCAGCGCGCCGGATTTTTCAAAGTTTCCGGCGTTCCGGTACAACGGAAAGCGGGGAAAACTGATAAATACAATTCCGATTGGTTTTGATATCGAAACAACGAATGTTTCTGAATCAGAGACCGCGTACATGTATATCTGGCAGTGTTGCATTGATAGTAGTGTATATATCGGCAGGACGTGGGACGATTTTTTTGATTTTCTGCACTGGTTACGGCAGCCCGCGATGCTTCCGCCGGATAAGGGATACATACACATATTTATTCACAATATGTCGTTTGAAATGTCGTTCTTGCTGCCGCAATTTGTAAAGCGGAATATGCTGAAACGTGTTTTTGCTAAAGCAGAATGGCAGCCGATAGAAGTAGAGATCGCCGGCGGTATTGTTTTCCGTGATACAATGGCATTGACAAATATGTCGTTGGCATCGTTGGCGAAGAACTACACCAAAACACAAAAGCTTGTCTATATCGATGAAGAAACAGGCGAAAAAATCAGTGATCTTGATTATAGCATACCGCGAAACAGCACAACACGTCTGACTGCCCGTGAATTGTCGTACTGTATCAATGATGTTGTTATCCTGTCAGAATACGCGCAGCAGCTACATGCTGAATATACAATGCATCGCCGTCGCATTCCTCTGACATCAACAGGCATAGTCCGACAGTATGTTAAAGAACAAATACAGCCGAACAGACGCTATGCAGTACAACAGCATATTGCATCATTGTTTCCGGAAACAGTCGAACAATATAACTATACAATGCGTTGGCTGTTCCGTGGTGGCTTTACGCATGCACAAACGGCGATCTGCGGTGATATCCTGTATAATGTATCATCATTTGATTTTACATCTGCATACCCTTCAATTATGATACATGAAGCTTTTCCCGCGACACCGTTTGAGATCGTCCAGTCTCCGACAAAATCAAAGATCGATAATCTGATTAATGCGGGGCGGGCGGTTCTTGTAATGGTTGATTTTTACAACATCAAGGCGACATGCGCACATGTTGTTGAATCAAAACATAAAATCATTGATTATGAGCATGCTATCTTTGAGAACGGGCGACTATATAAAGCGGCACATATCCGCGTTCTGCTGACAGATATTGACTATCTGGTATATCATGATTTTTACACATGGGATAGGTGCGAGATAGTCAGCGCGAAATCAGCGCACAAAAAGCGGCTGCCCGACTATTTGTTTAATGCGGTTCTTGAATTTTACAAGGGTAAGAAGGAATTGAAAGCGCAGGTTAAAGCGGCGGAAGCTGCCGGCGTGGATGCATCTGATATCAAAAAGCTGTTGCAGAAAATCAAGGGAATGTTGAACAGCTGCTACGGCATGACAGTATCACATCTGAATTTCGATGAAATCACATACGACGCGGACGGGTGGCATGAAGTAGAAGGCGAATCATACGACGTATTGAAGCAGCAACAGTTTCTATCTCCATACTGGGGAATATATGTTACTGCATATTGCCGCCGAAACATTTTAGCTGCTATGAAATATTATAACGAAAAAGCGGCGTATTCAGACACTGACAGCATTAAATTGATCGGTAATGATTTTTCATTTTTCGATGAATACAATGCCCGCGTTCGCGTTCTGAATGAAGATATCTGCCGCCGTCGTGGTCTGCCGGTTGAAATATACGGCGATCTGGGACTGTTTGATAATGAAGGTGTGTATTCTCGTTTCAAGGCGTGGGGCGCGAAAAGATATGTCTATGAGAAGGACGGAAACATTGAAGCAGTTATCGCCGGTCTGCCAAAAAGTGTAACAAAATCTTACGCAAAAGAAAACGGTAACGATGCGCTTTTTGACTTCTTCCGTCCCGGCATGACGTTTGAAGATGCAGATAAAAACCGTCATGTATATCATTCTGAACCGGTCAGCGCGATTGTTGAAGGTGAGGAAATGCATGAATTAGGATGCTGCTATATCACAGCGTCATCATTTAAAATGACAGTCGAACAATTATTTATTTCTCAAATATGTGAGCGGAAGGAGCTGACACACTGAATGTATATTGCGATCATCTATCAAAAAGACAGTAAAACAGGTAAGCTACATGAAATAGAATACCGTCGGTTTTATAACCGACGGGACGCGGAAAACTGGGCGCGTGACTACTTAAATAATCATGTTATTGTGGGGGGTCAACTATGTCATTACCAAACTATAAAGCAGCATTACGACTGTATAAGAAATTGAAGTGCCCGTCATCCGTTCTGGATGTTCCGGGCGAATTATTACCACACGAGCAGGCATGGAATGTTATTCTCGGAATACGCGGCACTGGTAAAACAACAAATCTGTTATTGTGGGGGTTATGCCTCAATGCTGTTTCCGGCACTGTCATCCAGTACATCCGGCAGCGTGAAGTTGAGATCATGCCGCGCAATATAGGCGGGTTGTTCGATGTTGTCAAGAAATATGATTATATATCGATAATTACCGGCGGGAAATGGTCATCTATTTTTTATAAGTCCCGCCGGTGGTACTATTGCAACAGAAACGAGGACGGCGATATCATAGAGAAATCGGATGTTTCTGTTTGCAATTGCCTTGCTATTGAATTATCGGAAGAATACAAGTCATCATATAACGCGCCGGACGGTGATTTTATAATCGTTGACGAGTTCTTAAAAGAACGCGGTTATTTATCGGAAGAATTTATATTACTGTCTCATTTGTTGTCAACGATCATCAGAAACCGTGATACAGCACATATCTATCTATCCGGAAATCTGATTGACCGGTACAGCGTTTATTTCGATGAATTACAATTAAATGATGTCATTGCTGATATGACATGGGGCGATCATAGACAGCTACAATGCGGTGAAACAAAATTGCATATCTACTGTCAGGAGCGTCCAAGCGATAAGCAGCGCGAGAAGGTCAACAACAAATATTTTTCATGGAAGTCTCAAAAACTGACCGCGATCACAGGTAGCCGTGGAATGTGGGCAATGAAACTTTATCCAAAGCCGCCGAAAGGCAAATACCGGATATTGTCGAAGGCATACATTTATAAAAACGGAAAGTACCTTGCACGGGAATTGCGGCAGTCAGACGATATGCTGTATGTGTTTTTCTACATCGATGACGGGTACAACAAGGATATACATGTATTGTACACATGCGATAGTCAGACGGGCTACAATACGCGTATCCGGTACGGTCTGGGATATTCCAAAACAGATAATATGATAAAACATCTGATAGATGCAGAACGTAGTTATTTCGCGGATAACAGCGCCGGTGCAATGCTTGATGCTTATGTGAGGGATATTGAATGAAGGATAATGAAAAATTTACAATGTTTATTTTCGGTATGCATATTATTTTAGCATTAATATTGATATTAAAATTAATATGGTCATGAAAAAGGGACGGCAGTGCCGTCCCTTTTCTTTTTAAAATGTGTATTTCCGGATAAATTCAGCAATAAAAATCATTTTCAGATTATTCCAGTACCGCAAAGCAATTTCAGATTCTATCATCTGCTGTGAAGTGGTGACACCGACGTTTCCGGAACGTTCAAAATGATGCTCGTCAACTTCATGTGCATTGGTAACGCTGCCCGCGTTGACGCTTCCGGATAATGTATTTTTCGGCGAGATCGTCCGCGTATCTGTCAATGCATCATATTCAGTTGCCGTTTCTGTTTTCCTTCCAGTGAATGTTTCCGTTTCTGTTTCCTGCGTGCCGTTCTTGAATGAAGTATCTGTCGTTGTCTTACGCTGCGTAAAACTTGTTTCTTCTTCCGTTTTATAGTTGGCAAATGTATGGTCTGTTTTCTTTTCGTTTCCGGTGTTTGGTACTTCATCGGTTACGGTCTGAACCGTCGGCTTATAATTCGCCGTATCGTCGTATGTTGTCCGGCTCTCGGTGGCTGTAGTCTTTTTCCCGCCCGCTTCCGTTTCTGTTTCCGCGAATGAGCCGGACGGCGTTGTTGTTATCTTCTCCGTGCCTTCCGGCGTTTCAGTAACTACGGTGCCGCCGGTTTTCTCTGTCTTGACTTCCCTGCTGCCGGACGGTGTTTCAGTCGTTGTTGATTTACCGCTGCGAACGTTTTTATCTTCCGTATCAGCGACCTTTTTGCCGTCGATGCCGTTTTCCGACATTGTGTAATTTTCAATCGGGTTATAATTTTTGGTCACTGCTTCCGACATCTTGCTGTAGTCTGGCTGCCGTATTTTCCAGTAGTTTTGTAATACCGCTACAAAATCAGCAGCGGGGTTGTTTTCTGACGATGACAAAAACATCTGCCGCGTGTATTCTGATAAATAATCAGCAAGATCATCACCTGTGATGAAGGTCTGACTATTAGATAATGTCAGCGTTACATTCGATAACAGCGTACCCAGACTGTAATCTGTTGACATCTGCATTATGCTGTATGCCTTTTTTGGTGTAATGTTAATCAGTCGATTTGACATCATCTTCATCTCCTTCCGTGCTCTGATCGTCCGTGCTCTGATCGGCAGCGTCCGCGCCTTCCGGTTCAACTATATCCGTCTGCTGCGTTCCCGCTTCCGGTGTATCGCCGTACAGCGCAGATTTGACGGGATTGATATTCCAGCCGAATGCCCTGTTGATATCATCCCAGACATTTTGACGGCAAAGCAGACGTTCATACACGGTCACTGCTGCTGCTTCTTCCAGTCTGGACAATTCCCCGCGCAATATCTGACTACCTTTATTGACGTTTCCGACGTCGATGCCGTACATGGTCAGAAAACGTCCGATTATATCATCATGTACGCGAGAAATATACTGTATCTTGTCACTGTCCTTGACGTTGGTCAATTCGATTGTGTCAAGCGGTTTCGGCGCTTCATCGAATACGTCATTGACTGCCTTTTTCGGTGTTGTAACGTATATCAACGGTTTTCCGGCTGACATTTCAGAGAATGCTTTTTCAAGCGCTGCTTTTTCCGTGTCACTGTCGGCGCGGTAAAAATTAGACATCCGGCTATATGTTATATTGTAGTATAACGAAATATCCGCCTGTGATAACATATACGCATATCTGGAAACGATGAACGCGTCCGGCATATACAGCGGGTTATTCGGTATAACGAAACAGTCTGTACCAACAGTGCCGCGCCATGCCTGACCGTCAAGCGTATATCCATAATATTCTTTACCGCGTCCGTATCTGTCAAGCGGTCCGGAAAACGCTCCAGGAACAATGACGGGTTCTCCCGTTTCCTTATCCGGAAAAACGCCATACTGCCCCAGATATGCGGCGACGAGTTCCGGATAGAACGGAGGGATCTTGTATTGATCGATATTTTCATAACGGATCTGGTTGATAACGAACGAAAACAAATATTTATCGTATTCCGCTGTGCGCGCGATATCCTTTTCCTCAACGGTCAGCTGCGCGAAGCTGTACGGGCACTTGTATGCCGTCGCATTGATAAACGTATTCATGTATATATACCACCTTCCAATAATGATTTTATTTCGGAACGTTCTGCATCTGTCGCGCCTGCGATAGTGGATGTATCAACATTGTAGCAGACTGTAAAACCGCTCTGACCGGAAATATTTATTGTTTTATCCGTTGCATATCCTTTTGTATGCCCATAGTTTTCCGGTACAACGACATGAGGTGATGAGATCGCAACATATAACTTGATCGGCATCGATAACGAACCGGAAGCGGACACCGAACCGGTTTTCTGTGGTGCTACATCTGCAAACATAACGTCGATCGCACCACCTACCGCTGCGAATGCTCCACCGGCGACACCTGTTGAAACTGCCGCCGCTGCCGTATTACCGACAGCTTCTAAGACTGCCGCGCCGAGTTTTCCCATGTTTTCAGCTGTGATCGGTACTTCAACACCGATCATTCCGTCAACGTACTGGATCGGCACACCGTATTCATCATCGGATCCTACATATATTATTGCGGTGCATTTTCCTGTTGTAACATCGACTACCATACGGACAGAAACATAATGATCTAAAAAGATATTCGGGTTGAGGTTGACAACTCCACAGAATGGGATATATAGACTATATGAGGAATACGGTGCATAGTCAAGGAAGTTTCCGTATTTGCGCGGTAAGTAAATGGAGCCCAGATTCAAAGTAGTCGCGCAGTCGCTCGGAAGCTTCCAAGCGGTAACACCTGTCGCGACGCGACCAAGTACAATTTCTTCCGTAACCGCTGTTGAAGGTAGCAACTGCATGAAGTTGAACGGATATAAACGGAGCGATATAATTGCATCAATCGGAGACTGACCAAACAATTTTAAACTATTTAAGAGATCATCAATAATCGTTTCGTCAGAGTTCCACAAAAAGTCATTGAGTTGATCTACTCCGTTTTTTGCAATTGCGTAGTAATTTGAGAATACACCTAATCCGTTCAATTTCGGTGTTTGCGGCATAACGTCCGGATCTTCTTCATCTATCGTGATCGGTGTTTGTGTTTGCGATGTATTCGGCGGTATTGGTCTATTCGGATCAATCTGTTTTGCACCTAACGCATCACTTCCACCAACGGGGAATTTTTGATTTTGTTCATTCCATTGCTGATATATTGGACTATTTGTAATATCTGTAACACCACCACCCGAAATAGAGCCAGTGACATTACCGTTTTCATCAACTAACGGCATGTGTGCCGCGTCAGATGTAGTTAACGAGCCGTGTGCGTCTGCGATATCTGCTACTGATTCACACCACCATAAACCGAGTGATTCTATTATTGCAGTAGCAGTGCCGAATGTGATATACACATAAGGGCTAGTGTGATTATCTTCATCTGTCCAGCCTAATCGTTGAATAGATATACCATGAGTTGATGATAAACCGTATGTTGATTTTAATGACCACACTTGACCACCAACACCCGGTAAATTAAACTTTTCCACGCCTATTGAAGGTGGTATATATAAGTTACCACTTAAAGGGCGCAAACGAGTTGACGAAAAGGCAGTATCAAACTTATTAAATCGTGCTGATGATGTTTCATGCTGATAATTAATTTGACTGTTATTTTGTGCCGTCCCCCATAATCTATAGCTAACGCCATTACCCTGTGAATTGCTATTCAAATCAGCCTTATATCTCATTTGACAACCAATACGCACTATATCAGGATGCGACGCACTATACTGGTTTTTATAGGTTCTATAATCCACAGTTATTGCGTCGCCGCTATTATGTCGCCGCGCGCTGATAGTCGGCACGATCACATAATGCGATAAATCTAAATCGCCTACTGCTATTCTTGCCGTTGGTAAAGACAAATATTGTGTAGGTCTTTGAGTTATTGCACCCGTTTTCTTATTATAAATAGTGCCGCCATTAATAGTACCTGTAGTATTGTATAATTCAATTGTTTCCCACCCTGCATCACATAAGAAATAAGCTATACCCGTCGGATAATCACGATATATAGCATCAAGAGTAGTTGCAACGGTTGACGTTTCAACTGCTAAACATTGAGACGCAAGCGGCGCATAACTGGAAGGTCGTATAAAGCAACACTGATTCAAAATATCTAATCCAGTATATGGTGGATGTGTTATTCTGTCAGCACTTGTTAATATGTGCTGTAATGAAGACCCCCATAAAATGCCATTCGCCATTGATTTATTATCGTAAATATACGGTATGTTTTCAGGTAATGCCATACATTATTCACCCCCTACATTGCCGCCCGCAACACATAAGCAAAAATTGATCTCCGCGCCGGAAGCGCGAATATTGAACGGTGTATTTGCGCATTTGACAAATGATACATCTTGTTTCGGTGTAACCGTTACCTGATTATCAACTATATTCGTAAACGCTCCCATTTCCTGTCTAATAACATTGACATTCAATGATTGTATCGCCTGTCTGTATGTTTGTAATACATCGACTTTTCCCTGTATCGTAACAGCGCCGCCGTTTTCGTATGTGACCTCAGTAATAAAATAATACCTGTCAAACGCCTGTATATACATATAATTCAGATGCGGCGTAAATGATGATGCTGATATCTTTATCCGAGGATTGAGAAGATCGGAAGGATAAAGAAGCTCACAATTCAGATTTACAGAAGTACCAAGCGTTTTATTTAAAACGCGCGGGTCATCTGCTACATTATATAAATTAACTGTCATAATTCACCTCATAACATATAACAAATGCCGCCGCAGCCGCGGCGGCATCTGTTAAAGGAAGTTCATATCACAAGACAAACGAGATCAGCTAAGTGTAAACACAATAGCCGTGTTGCGGCTGTCTATGTAATAGCGTACATTGGTATCGTGGAAATAATTGTAAAACCTTCCGGATGCATTGTACGAAACATCGACGGGCAGCGGCGTTTCTGTATATCCGGCAGCATACCGATCGTATACGATACCGATAACATAATCAACAGATTCATCTGTCGGGTCTAATCCTTCCGGATGCTCTCTGTATAATGCGCGGGTACTGTTCGCAATTGTCGGTACAAGATCTTCCGGCTGCTCATTCCAAAACGGCGTTTTATAGTACGAACCGTCAATATCAACTTCATCACGGTTGTAAACGTCTGCTTTTACATACGTTTCATACGCGTTGATGAATGCGCTGTTGAATACACGGACACGATCTTCGCGCGGCAGCCATGTGCTGACAGTGCCGTCATTGTACTTTTTGTTAACGAACGGCAGCGCATCAGATACTGACTTAATTGTACATATAGCCCATTTCATGAAATACGGGTTATAGATACAGTTTTCAGAAGTTACAACAGCAGGTTTACCAACAGCGGACGTATATGTTACGGGCGTCGCTTCATCCGAGACGGTAACATTTTCGGAGATCGCCGCAAAGATCGGGTCAGCAGGTGATACACCTGTAACCATTTCGTTATACATCGTTACAAGGTTGATTTTCTTACCGACAACAGCAAGCGCAGCGAGAAGGTTATGTTCAAGCGCGGACTCATTTCTGTTAATGCTGTTTCTGATTGTGCGCTCTATGTATGCAACTAATGTTGCAACACCTTCTGCGGAAGTGAACGCCTTTTTGTACATCTCGGTAGGTATCGACTTGACGATCTGATACGTTGTATCTTTTTCGTACACCTTATTCGATACCGATGTACCGAAATACTTGTTGACATCGTTGTACGTTGTACCGTCTGTCAGACTGTACAGATTACTGTCCTGGGCATCAAACATATCGATTTTGAGCGACTGTACAACCCCGCCGTATTCCTGGGCATCAATGCGGAACGGTAAACGCTCGGGGCTGTATTCCCGCGTATCGGCGAATGTGCGGGCTACACCGGCGACGAACTGACCGAAATATGATTTGAACTGATCGGCGGTCATTGCGGAAATTGCTGTACCGAAATCAATAATATTTGACAGATCCGGATTTACGCTGAATGTTTCCCCCATGATTGCGGGCACAATAGATTCATTCAGCATTGTAGATATCTGCTCTAATGTCATGGTAAATTCCCCCTTTATATTGACATTATATTTGTTTACAATTCAATTGTATTCAATATAATTGAAAATGTCAAGAATTATTTTTATACTAATTGT
>Ga0233370_1000080_pt1 | contig 11455 bp, 12 predicted proteins | sample ElkDunMinimDraft_2_FD_180686 | JGI IMG/M metagenome (GOLD analysis project Ga0233370, IMG submission 180686) | Fecal eukaryotic communites from dung pellets of Tule Elk in California, USA - Elk Dung D2 | ecosystem: Host-associated > Mammals > Digestive system > Large intestine > Fecal | place...
ACCTATGTTATGTAAACCATTTCCCCCGAACGTATGTATCAATGTGGATAACTTTGTGGATAAGTTATGTAAACCAAAGTATTGACAAATTCGCATTTTTGTGATTTTTTTTCGTGTTGCGCTGAACACGTGCTAAGACGTGCTAACACGTGCCAAACTAGCACGTAAGTAGCACGCCGATACGATCATATAAACGGGTTGTATTTCTTCATAGCACGCCTAAACTCCGTGCCACATAGATTATCTGAATACAATACCCTGCCACTCTTCCATAGATCACGCAGCCGTGCATGTCTTTTCTTTTCCGGGCGTATAAATCTCTTCCTTAAGAAGTCCGGTGTATCTGTAAAAATATCATCATGTATATATTCCATGTCTGCATATCTGTAGGGGTATATATACAGATACTTACTGTCATCGTAGAACACGACACGCATTTTATATGCGTTCTTTAGTTCCTCGCTCACAAAATAGCACGTATAAATTAGTTCCGCATCTTCCAGTCTGAAAAACAGGTGCGGCACCTCGTTAACGTCCCATTCACCTTTTACAACTGTCTTTTCAGCCTTACCGAAAAACAAACTTGTTTTTTCCTGCGGTGCTACATAATCAAACGCACACAATATTTTATTGCCATTTTGCTGCAGCAGGGTCTGCTGGTAAATCTTACCAGGATGCACGCTATACAGATCTATGCCCATCTCTTTTAAATATGGGCAATCTCTGGCTATCGTATTACCTATCATGTAGATTTTAAACTCATTACGGCGACTGACTGTACTGATCAGGTGGTTGAACACATTAAACTCATTTTCTATATACCTGGCCCCTATAAACTCCTCAAACAGATAGTTATAAACACCGTCATAATGCAGAGACTTGTATCTCTTTTCTGCGATATTCAAAGCGAACACATAACCGATCTTCTCGGCCTTCGCAGGCTTTCCGTTTTCACCATAATGAAATAGATAAAGTGCTTCCTGGTGACACATAATCCCATCATATCCGGATCCCTTCCGCAGCCATTCCGTAAAATTTACGTCTTGAAAATAACGATCAACATTTTTTGGTTTAGTATCCTCATCATACCGCCGTACATATGCAAACATGCGGCTATTTTTGAAATAGTCTATCACACACTCTTTCAGATAATACAGCGATTTACCTGCCGCACGCTCCGACAATATACAATTCCAGGGCGCGCCGATCTTCACCAGCGCAGCCCCATTGTAAAATTTACTTCCTGTGTATTGTTTTAGTGTTACATTCATAAAATGACACCTTCTTTCAGTGCGTTTATGATAGCTTTTGCTTCATCGTCCGGACATACAAAGTTTAAAACCGGATTATCACAGATCGTTAATCCGGAGCACTGCCCTATGGTCTTCGTCACCAGAAGCGGCAGTCCCTGCTCCACGTTATAATTTACGCTAAAGTGACTTACCGGTCTTTCAATTACCACAAACGGCCGTGCATGCCCATAGAACGCGCTGGAAGCATTATAAGAATTGCTCTGTGCCATATCGCCGACACCGCCCACTGCTCCGGCATAATTCATCGCACTGGAAGCAGCCAGCGCAACATTTCCAGTAGCGGCAGCAACTCCGGCGGATCCTGCCGCCCCGGCCAGCGTAGCAAACATGTTTGCATAATCAGAACCTGACAAAGGCATATGTACGCATGCGCTTCCAGCATACTGGCCTATCATTGTTTTACAAGGTTTTTGGTGTCTCGATATGGTACTGAATAACTGCGCTACAAAGGAACCATCCAACACATTCCAGATATATTTCAGCTGTAAATCGGCACTCTGCCAGTATTCCGGTTTTATGGTCACCATACCATAAAATGGGATGTATACACGGCACACCGTCATATAGTCGATATATGATGTGTAATACTCATCAATGTGTATGGTCCCACAATCAAACTCCACAATATCATTAGTTATCGGCCTTCCCATGTCGCCTGTCATTGTGCGCGGGCCGATTTTAATATCTGTTAACGCACCGGCCGGTACGTCAATGGGCAATAAATGCACCGATATAATATAGTCGATTAGTCCCTTATTCCATACACTGTCCGAAAAGGCTTGTATGGTTTTTCCGAGCCATTCAACAATATCAGAAAAACCAGCAGAAGACGGCCATGTAATCTCCGGAAACAGATCAGAACCAAGATTTGATAGCGCACCCTGATCACATTTATATAGGTTTAAAAGTCCGAACGCAATAGCCCCCGGTTTCGTGGGTGTATCAACCCATGGATCTGACACACTATCGAACGTAGGCCCCGGCCCCCCGGATCCACCAGATGATCCACCGGACGGAGTAGGCCCGTATCCACCTTCCTCAGCAGCTGGCCCGAACTCCGGAGAGAACTCTTGCTCCTCTGGGTTAATTTCATCATATAAACCGAGGTGCCACTTTTCACCTATACCAACCATACCCAGACCAACATATGTGAAATCACTGCCGTAATTGCTTTCATCCGCGAAACAGTAAATACCACCATAAAGCACTTTTTGTGTGCCGCCTTGTGCGTCAAGCAGTCTTTCATCACGCACCTGAAATACAAGGTTACATTTTACATTAGTCCATTGTACTTGGCCAACTTGACCTATGCCGATATTTACATAATAATCACCCAGCCATGTATAGTTGTGCGTGTTTTCGTCAAATATCGCCCAGCGCAAACGGTAATATCTCTGTATATTTCCGGGTGTCGTTGTTACTATATCGCCATATATGCGGCACATAGCGACCTTGTTAGTATATTCTCCCTGCTGATATAGTTTAAAACCGAACGCATTTACCCACTCACCTTGAGGAATATCTGATATAGGAATACTTACACCCAGGTGATCCACTGATATAGTACCCTGCGTTATATCGTGATCTGGGTATAAATACTGTCTCTGACCATTGACGGAACTATATTTATCTGACGGTGAGATTACCGCGTTTTGCAATCCAGAACGATATTTACCAAAGTCTGCGATTATTGTTTTTTCCCATCCCATATCATCACCCCACTGTTACAAGTATGCATGACGTATTGTCAAGTGCTTGTGGAAACTGTTTATACTGTATTGCTTCATATGCTAACGCGTTATAATTTGCGTCTTTTATATAACCATTATAAGCATTTTGATTTCTGGTTATAGTTGTATTGATACCCTTTATCTGCGTTGCCCAGCTCATGCGAACGTCTTCCGTCAGATTTATGATTACACAATCATTTTCTATGTCATAGCTTTCCAGATAGTAATATTTCTGAAACAGATCCAGCATAACATAATTAGATTGTGTGACGATATTATGGTATGTGCTCGGAACTTTTATATCAAGCTGCAAATTATTTGTCTTTTTATGCAGCTGTCCGGAAGCGGTACCCAGTGCGGTTCCTAGTGTTTTTTCCAGCTTTCTATAGTCATCCGTAACGCGATAAAATGTAACTACCATAAATAGCCCCCTTCCCAAACACATAACAGCATCGTTTCTTTTACTGCGTCTTTCATTAGATCATACACTCCGATTTCCGCAAGCTCTTTTGTGATTTCATAATATTTTTCCGGTGAAATAACAATGTGCTTTACGTGTGTTTCCTGATCCGTATAGGCTTTTATTTGCTCTGTATCCCGCCGCGCGTCTCTGGTTTTGGTGTCTGTATGCGCTGCGCTGGTCACCGTATCCGTGTGTGTTGCGTCTTCGGTTACGTCTGTGTGCTGATCAACGCTATGCACGTCCGTGTGTTCATCTCTTGTGGCTGTGTCCGTGTGTTGCAGTTCCAACGTAGCATCCATATAGGCGGCTTTTCCTTCTGTGTCCGTATACAGCGCATGGCCTTCGGTGTCCTGTCTGGCTGCCGTGCTGGTTTCCTGGTCTCCCCACTGATCAGTGTTTGTCTGCTGATTTGTTGTTGTCGTACTGTCAACCACAGCTTGTGTATCATCAATATAAGCAGATGCACCCAGCGGATACAGTTTGTTGGTTGTCGTTGTGTCTGTATCGGTCTGTGTTTGACCTACTACATGCGTGTCCTGATCGCGTTGCACTGTGACCACTACAGCATCATAATCTTTTGTTATTGTCTGTGCCCCATGCTGCATGGTATTTGTCTGTGCGCCGTGCTCTAACTGGCTGCTTTTCTGACCGTATACGGTTTCAGTCTCATCTTTCCCGTAAATGTTGGTTTCTTCCAGATCCCCATAACGCTGTGTCTTCTCCCTGGCACCAAACACATTAGTATCCTGCTGCTGACCGTATGCGTTTGTGATTTCATCTTCCCCGTAGTCCTTTACCGTCTCTTTACTGCCGTGCTGGATGGTCTTAATATCTGTAGCAGATAAGGATGTAAAATCCACTTTTGTCAGCTGGTACCACTTTTCCGCGCGCATAAGTTTGGCAGCCAGTGCATTTACAAAGTCCTGATAAAAGGTACTCATAACCTCAAAACGCGCGTTTTCCCTGCTGTAATGCATGTATTGCCCCCACTGCCGCATAACCATAGATTCTGAAAGTTCGTTATACAAATATGCGTCCATAAATGCCCATGTAAGTTCGTTCAAAAAAGTAACACTTTCTTCCAGCGCTGAAAAATCCATAGACTGTAAAAAGCCAGTATGCTGCTGGCCTACAGTGTCATAACAATTGAAAAAATGTTTAAATTCCATTGTTTTCGCCTCCTGCCGTTTCGTCTTCCTGCGGCGTTTCCTCCGCTTCTGGGGTTCCGTCTGCATCCAGATCCACATGACATTTTACAGTGATATCCACCCCGAACACGTCCCGGATATCATCACACATCTTTTCACGTTGTTCCTTCATATCCTTCACGTTGAATTGCAATAGCTGTTGATTGTCTTTTACCTCATCTGTTATCATCCTTTCCCTTTTTTCGTTGGTCTTGTTGATACCGAAAAGAGCATAGAACTCTTTTAACAAGCTGCTCTTTGCGTCCGTAAAATCACGCAGTCGGGAAATGTTACGCGCCGCCCGGTCTATCTCCATTTCCTCCGTCTGATCATGGATATAGGACAGTTTACCGGTATAAAGCGCTTTATAAAAATCTTGCGCCGCTTCCGCGCTTTTATTGTTTGACGCTTTCAGTACGTCCATAAATCGTGAGTTCACCAGCTCACAGATAATAGACATGTCACAATGGGCGATCATAAGGGCGTACTGCTCCGTTATCATTGCCGTAGGATATCCCGTAAACGTATTTTTTGCGTAAACACCTGTGTCATCTATCACACGCTCGAACGGTGTTTCTACCGGATCCGATAAACCACCCCCAAAAGTGAAATTAAAGTCTGTAGGTTCATCGTATTCGTCTTCACCAAACGGCGCAGCGGATACAGCAGTAAGCAAGTTATTTCTGGTTACGATACCCGACCGGCCAAAGAAATAAAAGCGCTTTTCAAGCTGTTTGAAAAACCGCTTTCCGTCCACTCTATTATCGTTTACATCATAAGAGAATAAGTTCATACCCATAGCCGTAAAATGTTCAAAGTAGTTCCTAAAGATGTCCCAAACATTAAGCTCACGGCCCAGGGACTTACCAGCCAGCAGTCGCATATAGTATCTGTCTGACTTTGTATAGAGATCAAAAAGATTGTCGTTTAATATTCTTGCCATCTTAACACCTCATTATTTAAATAATGGGCCGTACCCATAAAGAATACAGCCCAAAGTATGAAGAGAAACAGAAATGCTTTAAACTCAGGTCGCCGCATGGTCACCAACGAAGAAGACAATACCTTGCTCAGAAGGATCCACCGCATAAGCGGTATCGAATTTCGTTATTGTCGTAATCATCTCTTGCAGCTCGTTGTTACTGCTGACGGTACGAAGGTCATCCACCGTCATGGCATACTTGTCTACATCGTGACAAAATGCTATGACACCGTCAACGGTCAGATCAGTACCGTCTGTGGTATAGCTTGCAAAGGTGGTTGTATTTACTCCCAGACTATCGTTTTCAATGGCCAGTTTCAGCTCATCACCGTAGCTCGTGCCGATACCCTGCCATCTGGTTACTTTATTGTATCCCGGCATTTCAAGGAATTTTTCAATAAGTGTGTTCTCAAGGTATCCGGTCATACTTGCTTCAAAGTCACTATGCAGGTCGAAGATCATTTCATCCTCGCGCGTAAAACGATCATTTCCGCTGTTGTTGAAAAGCTGGTTCATCTTCGGAAGTCTGGACATGATACGTTTCATCTCAACCGTGTAAAAACGGATCTGGTCAGCATCATACAACCATCCTTTTGCACTGGTCTGCTTGCCGGTAATCTGGTTATAGATCGCACCCAGATCAATAGCAGTGTTTGCAGATCCAAAACAGGATCCCATTGCGGTACCGCGGGCCAGTGTTTCCGTGCTCTCAATATGACATTTAATGTCGTTCATGCGCGCAGTGTCCAACATCGCAATAAACGCAGCCATTTCTGCGGGGTTGTGGAAACAACGCTGTAATTTTTTTCTGCTGATAATCTGCGGCGCAGTCTCAAAACCAGCGATCAGACCGAAGAGTCTGTCTGTCCAGTTCTTTGTAAGATCACCATCGTAGTAGTCCCAGTCTTGCGCTTTAAAGCTGCTGTTTTCCCGCACTTCCTGGATGCTATCGACCTGAATCTTACGAAGGTACAATCCGAAGTCCTCCGGTGACCGGTATGCACTTACCCTGTCCGTACCGTCATAGCTTTTTGCCTTGATACGCGTATTATTGATAACACCCATCAACCCGTAAACAAACGCGGGGAAGGTTGCGGGGTTTAAGCTGTCAAGCACCTGGCCGCCGACTTCCGCCAGGGTGGTGGTGTCAATCGCGGTAACCGCTTTGCTTCCGAGTGCCTGTTTCGTTGCCTCGTTGATTATTCCGTAAATCTGATTGTATGCCATTTGTTAGACCTCTCTTTCTTATGTTGTCCACTTATAACTTACATTTCCATTATTTACTACAGCCTTCAATGTATAGGTTCCGTTTGTTGTCGGTGCCGCCGGTACACGGTTATTCAATTCGTTAAGAAACGGCGACAAATTGACGGTTTGGGTTGATGTGACAAACGATATTGTCGGACATGGAACAATTCCACCAGCCATCCATCGCCAGTAGTAACCAGCCTCGTGTTCTGTGCTTGCGACACTTAACACAAGTTCCCACATCCAGTCAGTGTCATTCTGATAATGTAGGATAAAACGATCGTCAATATTGTAACCACTGCCCACCACATCATAAGATACATTGCGTGTACTCTGTAAATCACCATTTTTATACAGTGAAATATTAATGGTTAAACCATTACTACTTGACGATATATCATAACGATAAGTTTCACCATCAATAACAGCCTCGACTGTAGTCACGCCCGTTTCACTATTGATTGCCAGCCCCTCCCCGACTCTCACACCTCCCAGCGTGTCGGCTGTGGCGATCGGTAATGCATAGCTATCCCCACCTCCCGCTTTTTCGGTGCTTGACGGCCAGGGATTACTAGGGTATGTATTAAGCATCTTTCCCACCTTCTTTCTGCTCCGGTTCCTGCTTCTGCTCTGGTTCCTGCTTCTGCTCCGGTTCCTGCTTCTGCTCCGGTTCCTGCTTCTGCTCCGGTTCCTGCTTCTGCTCCGGTTCCAGGCTTACATCTGCCGGTGTCACTTCACCGGGCATTTTATCGGCTGCTTTCACATCGTCCTTGTGCTGCTCATTATAAATATCAAAGATATTTTGTTTCCGCATGTCCCTCTCCTTTCTTAATATTGACTTGTGTAGTCAACTTCAATATAACAAAAAACCCACTTTATGTAAAGTAGGTTTTGCGCAATTTAATGGTGTTTCTGATTGATATAATACTTTATCAGCTGTCTGTATTCATTATCTAGTTTAAGAGTGTATGAGGTGGGCCGGATCACACAGCCGCACTTGTTTGTCACCTGGTAACCGTCCGGCATAACCACCTGTGGATTATCGCCGTCTATATACTGGCATAGATTTTTCCTACTTTGGAAGATATCAAAGTATAAACCTTCTTTCAGATCTTTCGGCGACTGTAGCACATTTCCTGCGGCTTTTGGCACTCCGGCCAGTGTTATATGCGTCACATCGTTTTTATGCAGCCTATAAGCATACGCTTTTGCGCGTAAATATTGTATTTCATAATAATTTGCATCGTTTTCCCATGTTCCTAAGTTCTGGGGTCGTCCTTTTTTGTCCTTTGGCCGCGCAAGCTCCGGATCAATTCCCTGATCTTTCAGCCGCTTTTCTGTCCACTGGATGATCTCTTGATTGATATTGTCAACAATCTGCATGTCAGCATCTGTATAGGATCCCTTTCCACTGTCTGTGTCAGTATATGACAGTTTGGCTAGCGCATCCTTCGGTGTCTCTCCGATCTTTGCCAGCGTGTTCATAAGTGCAAGACGTTGGTAACTGGTGATATAGCACCCCCATATATATGGAAGCACATTATTATAATCAAAGTCCTGTAATCTCTTTAAGTCTTCCAGGATTTCATCATCTGATTTATGCCGCGTGTGAAAGTCCCATCCGTCTTCTATGATGTCGTCATGTATAAGCGCGGTTCCGCACATACCTGACAGACTATTAAGCTTTTCTTTTTCACGGTTATACATGGTAGGATCCGTATCAGTTTTTCTTAAAGTTTTTGCTGCATATCTTTGTAACATATACTCCACCACGTGTTTGTCCATATAGTCAGATAAAGCCACGCGGTGAGAGTGTACAATACAAGAATCAAACGTGTAAAACATTGTCAGTAGCTTATAATCTGTTTCAAGGAAATAACCCGCGTAGCGATCGCATGTTATGATCTTCCCATTGTTTTTTGACAATCCATCTGGGTTATATTTTGCGCCTTGTATCATGATACGCTTGCTTGCGCTCCATGGTGTAACATCATATTTTGCTTTTAAATTTGTAAATTCTAATAAACATAAATGATGGTTCCCATCTTCCCACGCCGGTGCTTCTGACGTTTTATAAAATGGGCTGCATGGGTACTTTTCCAGCATTGCCGCGGGATATGCGCTTTTTCTGTCAACGCTGCGTTGTGCTATCGGGTTATCCGGATCAGATGACACATTGACATACCCCAACACACCAGGTGTGTGACACTGATAGAGGATCCCCGCGTGGTCGGGGTTGATCAGTGTTAGACCACCTGCATACGTTGCATGGTAGACTTTCCATTCTTCTGCTGTTTTCGGCTGCATCTTTGCGACTTTTGTAGTAAATCCGGGTACTTTCCTGCTAAGTCTTTTAATATCACGGCGCGGTATTCCTGTTTGTGTAAAAGGAATGTTCTTAATGTGCTTATACTGTTTTTTGTATTGCTTAATACCAGCGATCATAACACGCAAGTCCTGCTCACAATAAAACAGGGGCTTCTCACCAAGATCAGACCTCGGAGTGTATAGAGCATGGTAGTCCAGATCACCCACGGCCTTGTCGACCCCGATCTGCTCACCCCACTTTGCAAGGGATAGATTCGTCAGACGGTAGGAACAACGGAAGACAAGACCGTCCTGCTTTAAGTTTAGTGGTTTCCGGGCTTCAGTGAAAAACTTATCGTCAAAACTCATTATTTCCCGTATAAACTGATACTCCCAACTTATGTTATGGATCCATACATGTGTCTCTGCTCCAGCAGTCTTTTCCTTTATATACTTAAGTATATTGTTAAACTCCAGAAGCTCCCGGCCATACAATACCCAGTCATTGATAGAGCACTGCCATATATACGGCAGTGCTCCGGCCTTAAAGGTTTCAAAACATTTTTCTATCTTTGGCACATCATAATTACACAGCTCGAAAATATCATTGATACTATATACTTTACCCTCAGGCGACACAAAAAAATTGCAGGACTCTGTATCAAAGCAGATTATATCGTCACAATATACCTTTGTATCCTTTTTCCGCTTTCGTTCAAAGGTGTCCGGTGTCCAGATATTATCTTTTTTGTCAGCTGCTATAAATTCCTTATATGGTATCATTGCCATAATGTCTTATCCTCCGTAGCGATCACACGCCGCGCGCAGTGTGGACAATATTTATCGGGTATTTCAAACTGCGAAAAACTGCATTTACTGCATTTATAAAAAGTGACTCCGGCAGGTGTCGATAGCTTTTGCATTACACACTTTTCTGGTTTCGGCACCAGTGCCATGATATCTGCTGCCACTTCCTCACAACCTCCTTGATACTCCATAAGTAACCACTCTGATAATATTTTAATAATTCCATCTTTTAATCGCTTCCGTGCTCCCGTTGCGCTCATGTGTCTTCCTCCACTTCCAGTATCTCAGCCCAGTTCTCAGGCTCCCACATTTCATTATATGTTTCCAGTTCGTCATAAAACTGAGTAAATCCCATACCGCCGTTATTCTCTTGCCAGTAGTCTATCGCGTCCAGAACGTTGTCATGGTCGTCTGGATGATCCACCAGAGCAACAAACATGGTTTTTAAGTCGTCTTTGTCTTCCACACCTAAACCGCGAAGATATAAAAGCACCTCATAAAAATCATCCTGTTTGTTCAATTCCTTTGCTTCATCCGGTACATCATCCAAAGTTTCCAGCAGTTTATCAATAAACTCCTCAATATCCTCATCGCTTACATTTTCCTCATCCAGCACCTTGTAGATCTCATAACGCACTTTAGCAGATAACAGATCCCTACTTCCTTTATCCAGAATATCCACCATGCGGCTATATTTCTTTTCCGCTTCCTCTGCAATCTTCTTTGCACGATCGGTTAACGGTTTACCTTCCTCCGGTTTCTTTTTATGCTGCTGTCTTGCGTCTTCTATGGCGGCATTCTTTCCAGCTGTTTTCCGTTGCTGCTCAAACTTAGCTTTTTTCTGAGCTTGTTTTATTGCAGCTACTCCGGTCTTCTTGCCGAGAATATCCTTTGCACCAGCGGCGGCCTGCTTAAATGCTTCCTTTTGCTTTTTGCTTCTGGTCTGCCGTTTCAGAACGCCGCCCCGCGCCCCCATAAAGGGACGTAGAGCTTCCATTTCCGGTATTTTGATATTTGTCTGTTCAAGTTGTTTCGTGTATGCTTTCCATTGCTTCTGTAGTATTTTGGTTCTCATAGCGGTACCTCCTGACTATATAACACGCGTTTTGCCCTTCTTTTGGGCGCTTGAATCGCCATTTCAGTTCTGCTCGTGCATTTATTAATGTGCCGAACTTGTCAACGTAATCATGACGTATCCATTTACCGGTTCTATAATTCATTATACCGCTATGTACTTCATAATATACAGGACATGTTATTGTCTTTTTCATCATCTGCTGGATCCGTTCCCTGCGGCGCTGGTCGTACAACCTGCGGGCTGTGAGTGCGTTAATTCCCATTTTCCGTATCCTCCTCTTTTGGCTGACCGTCACATGATACAAAAACTCTATAAACTCAATACCCCGGCCACAAGTACC
>Ga0233370_1000081_pt1 | contig 11397 bp, 8 predicted proteins | sample ElkDunMinimDraft_2_FD_180686 | JGI IMG/M metagenome (GOLD analysis project Ga0233370, IMG submission 180686) | Fecal eukaryotic communites from dung pellets of Tule Elk in California, USA - Elk Dung D2 | ecosystem: Host-associated > Mammals > Digestive system > Large intestine > Fecal | place...
CATGCCTCTATATCGCTCATCGTTGGGCGATCGGTTTTTGCCTTCAATAGATTGAGCGAAGGAGTGAGTTGAATCATTGCAGCTCGATAAGTGGCTTCTTGGTCCAGCAGGTCGTTGTGCAAGTCTTCTAATTCCGAGAGGGCATTTTGGGCCAATTGTAGGTGTCCTTTCTCCAAAATATTCTCTTGGTGCATCATCTCGCTTAGGTCGTGCAATTCTTGATTAGCATCCGCTTGTTGCGGAAAAGCGCGCAGGTAATCCTCTATCTGCCAGAGATAAAGGATGTATTCGGCAATATTATTCTTCTTCAAAATCATAGTCTTCGTCTAATAAATAGTTATAGTCATCCGAGAAAAACTGTTCGATATCTCGTCTATCTTTTTTCGTGGGGCGTCCCGTACCTCTGTCGCGCCCGCTTTGTGCTGCATAACGGGCTAATTCCAACATCTCCAATTGCTCCTTAGGAGTGATGTCTTGCAGGTATTCAGGTACCATCTTTGCTCCTAAGCGGTTTCCCCAGAGTTGCAATATACGATAGGTATAGGTGATGGGGCCTTTGCGCACGGTAAACACATCTCCTACATGAAACATACGGCTGGGTTTGACCTCTACGCCATTCATCTTCACGCGGCCGCATTTGCACGCATCGGTAGCAATAGAGCGGGTCTTATAGATTCGCATGGCCCATAGGTATTTATCTACGCGTACTTCCATCGGTCTCAACGGTTAATTGATTGGTTGTTAATCGGTAAATATATTGTTGAATATAGGCACGAAGATAGGTCTCCATGTCCTTTGTATTCAATTGATTAGCCAGGTTGTTCTGCAGCATAGCATCATGTTGGTAGTCATATACGGCTCGCACCTTCTCGCCATCAAATTGCATGAGCAGACTATCGGATAGTAACTGATGCACAGGATGGTTGTAGCAAACGGCATAGGGATGCTTCTTGGCTTGAGTGAGTGCGTCTTCTCCGAAGGCAAAGAAGGGTTTGCTATATCCCAAATATGCCAATACGGATGGCATAATATCTGTCTGACTGACTGCACCCATACTACGCAATTCGCCCTGATTCCATCGGGGTGAAAAGAAGGCGATTGGCACTTCAAACAATCCTTTGGCAGTGGCATATTCGGGCAACGACACTTGATTGGTATGATCGGCTGTCAGGATGAATAATGTATTCTCATACCAATCTTGCTGTTGTGCATAGGCAAAGAACTCGCGCAGCGCATGATCGGTGTATCCTACGCATGGGTGGATGGGGTGTGTCCCTGTTGGGAAGACGTCTTCGTACTGCTTCGGAACGCGGAAAGGATGATGACTAGATGCGGTAAAGACTGCGGTCATGAAGGGTTGCTGCATGTGGCTCATGGTGCGAGCGTAATACTGCAAAAATTCTTCGTCCCAGATAGCCCATGTACCGTCAAAAGCTTCGATTCCATCGTATTCATCCATGCCATAGTAGTGCTCAAAACCTGCACTGCGAGCATATGCTTGAAAGCCCATACTTCCGTTAGGCGCACCATGGAAAAAGGCCGTGGTATATCCTTCGTTGCGCAGACAGTCAGCCAATGAAGATACTGCGTTGGTGGAATAGGGAGTGACAATATAGGGCTCTATCAACATCGGAATAGAGGATAATACCGATGGCATGGCATCAATCGATTTTCTGCCTGATGCGAACGAATGCGTGTACGTGACGCAATGTGTCAGTAGTGAATCTAAAAATGGAGTATAACCTTCGTATTCATCGATATGTTGGTTGTAAAAACCAATGTATTCTTTGGAAAACGACTCCAAGATCAGCACTACCACATTGGTCTGCCCCAATCTTCCATTTTCTGCGATTTCATCGGTATGAATAGGAGAAAATACTTTCTCTGCCTCCTCGTTGCTGAAATAATGGGGATGAACATAGGTGGTATTTTCCAACGATTTCATCAGCGAGAATGGCGTGTTGAGCAAGATGGCTGTCTCTTGTGGTGTGTTAGTATATTGCATCGCGTTGGAGATGGTGATCGGGCGTGTATATTTCCCGAATCCACCGCGTATTCCGATCACGACGAAATAGATGGTCACCACCATCCATACTGTTTCAGCTATGTAGTACACCCATGCTTTGCGTGGAGCAGGTACGTGCCATTTCTTGCGTGTACAGACGATGAGTAGAGCGATAATGACTATGCCAAACAAGGTGACATACCAATATTGCCACATGGATTGTCCGATGATATTTGCCAGGTTGCCATCGTTTTGAAACTCGGTAAAGATGGTGCACGTAGTACGTCGGTCTGTGAAACGAACGTACACCATGTCCATGCAATTAGCGATGAAACCGAGGATATTAGGAATCCAGAATGCCCATTTGGCAGTGCAAAGATATGTCTTGTGGTTGCGAATACGGACGGGTAAGGGTAGTAGGACCAACAGCAAATAGAGTGAGTTGAGGTAGAGTAAGGCGGTTAAATCAAATCGCAACCCTCCTGCCAACATCTCCAATAGATGATCAGTCGATACGTTGGGATATAAATCGATATTTACCCAATAGAAAAACAAACGTGAGATGGTGTATAATGCCATCACCAGCAACAAGTTGCATGCTGCTACTATCCACGGATGTTTTATGACTTGGTTCATCGTTATTCTGAATCAGGAGTCGGGACTCGCGAGTCGCTTGACTCTATTTCCCGTTATATTGGTTCATGGTGCGATCCATGCCTTGTAGGCAGAACGATGGAATGATCTCGCCTACTAATTTCAATCGGTCGGGTAGGGTCTTCTGCTCTTCATCGCTCCATTCGCCAAGGACGAAGTTGCATTGTGCACCTTTGTTGAAGTCGTTGCCTATACCAAAGCGCAGGCGTGCATAGTTCTGTGTACCAAGTACTTGTTGGATATGTCCCAGTCCGTTGTGTCCGCCATTGCTACCTTGTTTGCGCATGCGGATACTACCAAATGGCAGGTTCAGGTCATCTACCAACACGAGCATATTCTCCACAGGTATCTTCTCTTGTTGCAGCCAGTAGCGCACTGCATTGCCGCTCAAGTTCATGTATGTGGATGGCTTGAGCAGAATGATTTCGGCACTTTTCACACGGCAACGGGCTACGAAACCGTAGCGTTTATCTTCCCACGTGGCATTTTTGCTCTCGGCAAACGCGTCCACCATCATAAAACCGATATTGTGGCGCGTGTTGGCATACTCATCGCCGATATTTCCTAATCCTACAATCAAATATTTCATATCCTTGCCTAATAACCTTTAACCTCTGACCTATAGCCGCTTATGCGGCGTCCCTTAAATCAATAAGAGTGGAAAAGCTACCCTTTCCACTCTTATTTCTACCGCTCTTGTGAGTGGTGATTATTTCTTTTTGCCCTTAGCTGGAGCAGCAGCTGCAGCAGCTTGTTGGCTAGCACGAGTAGCTTTCACACGAGCAACGCAAGCGTCTGCTGGGTTCATCAACTTCAAGCCCTCTGCCATGGTCACAGCCTCTACATACAATTTCTTACCCAAACCGAGGTTGGTAACGTCAATCTCAACGCGGTTAGGAATTTGAGTATAGATACCGTTAACTTTGAGTTTCTTCATCTCAAGTTGCAACTTACCACCGGCTTTCACACCTTCTGCGTGACCTTGCAATTGTACTGGGATTGCTACGGTTACTGGTTTCTCCTCTGTTACCTCGAGGAAGTCGATGTGGAACAATTGCTCTGTTACAGGGTGGAATTGCAATTCTTTTACCACAGCCATTTTCTTTGTCTCGCCGATGGTCAAAGCTACAGCCATTGTGTCTGGGCAGTAGATCAATTTGCGTACATCGTCAACAGTTACTGTGAAAGTTACGTTCTCGCCATTGCCATAGAGGTTGCAAGGTACGAGGTTCTCTTTGCGGAAAGACTTAGCTGCTTTCTTGCCGTACTCGCTACGTGGAGTACCTACCAATTCGAATGTTTTCATTTTTTATAAAGTGTTACTCAATATTAGGGCAGAATAGTTGTTGGTGTGGCTGCCCGTATCCCATCACACATTTGAGATTTCTCTCAAAAAAAGCCCGACTAGCGGGCTCTATTCTTTTTATTAGGGTCCCCGAAAATTTTTAATTTTTGGGGAGAGCGGAGGCATTGAGTGCTTTCAACTCGCCAAGCGAGTTCTGTGCGCTTCAATTGCCGAACGCGAAGTTGACCAACCTGGAATCGAACCAAGATTTTCAGAACCAAAATCTGACGTAATAGCCTTTATACCATTGGTCACCGATTTACTTCCTTTTCGAAAGCGGGTGCAAAGGTACTACAAAAAATGCAAACATGCAAATTTTTTTAGAAAAAAATGCATTTTTGTATAAAAAAAGTGCATTTTTGCAGCATTTAGCGAACGTATCTTCGGGGGAATTGGCTTTTTGCGTTGTATTTCTGCGTGGGAATTAAAGCCAAGGCGGACGTCCGAAGGTATATGTGTTTCGCTAAATGGGAGGGCGCTAGCCCGCACCTTGCTCGTTTTTTTTCAAAAAATGCAATTTTCTTTGCAAAATGCCATCTCTACTGCTCAATCTTCGTACACTAAGCACACATTATCCACCCAAAGCACGTTCCCTTCTTTACCAACGAATGCCTCGTATTTGCCCGATGTCAGCATGATAACCATGTGGGTTGGTTCGAGAGTTGCATCCCAACCTTCTTCTTGGATCAAGGTCATCTTGCCGCGTGAGTTCATCGCGCGCTGAATGCCTTTGAAGCCCATATAGTCTTCATACCACTCTTCGCCCGTGATATCTCCGTAGTGGATTGGCAATCGATAGCCGTTCACCCATGTCAGTTGATCTTCGGAGAAGCGTTTGTATCCTGTACCTACTCGAATAGCGTGGATGCGTCCTTTCTCGTCCTCCCAACGATGTTGCAGGTAGAGATACGCTTCTGCTTCGTCGTGACCGTCTTGCTTTTTGGGTTTAGCAGCTCCTTTGGCAAACCATACCCACTCTTCGGGTGATACGATGCACTTATAGTCGAACATCAAAGCGCTTGGACGTCCGGTGAATGGTACGCCGAAGTCGATATTGCGGTATGGATCGTTGGCGGTAGTGATAGGTTCGATGGTGCGACCAGTGAATAAGGTGCCTGCTACGAGTACCTCAATGTCAATCATGCCCATCACGCGCACGCCCAACATATCCACGTCCATGCGGCAGCATGTGCCGCCCTCTTCGCGTGCCTCTGGGGTCATGGTGCCTGCTGCTTTCTCAATACCGATGATATTGGCATATGCATTGCTGGTGGACCATGGGTTGCCTTCTTGACCATAGGTGTATGGTCCGTTCTCCCAAATGGTGTCGGTATGTGCTAATGCGTAGAGGGTGCGAGTCTTGCCTCCGAGGAGTTTGGACTCTTCTACGTAGCGCACTACCCAGCTCTCCATGTCGCCGAATGCAATGGGCTCAATACGCTCTGCGTACATGTTTGCTGCTAAGCAGCTAAGTAAAAATACTATAATCTTCTTCATTCTCTCTAGCTAACAGCCGCAGGCGGTCTCACAACAACGTGGTCCGACAGCGCAGCGGTCTGACAGTCCATCGGACGGTCTTATTTCACTTCCACAATATAATAATTCTTCTTTCCCTTTTGGCAGAGCAGGTACTTGCCATTCAGCAGCATGTCTGCGGTGATTGCCTTTTGTGGGTCGGTGAACTTCTCCTTGTTGATAGAGAATCCGTTGGCGATGATCATCTTGCGTGCCTCGCCTTTGGATGGGAAGATGTTGGTTTTCTCAGCCAAGAGGTCGAGTGGTGGAATACCTGCGTTCACCTCCTCGCGGCTCACCTCGTACTTCTCCACGCCGTCAAACACTTGTAAGAATGTCTCTTCGCTGAGCTTGCTCAATGCCTCGTGTGTAGCGTTGCCAAAGAGGATGTTGCTTGCCTCTACGGCTGCCTCGTAATCTTCGCGGCTGTGTACCATCACGGTCACCTCTTCTGCCAAGCGTTTTTGCAAGCTGCGCATATGTGGTGCCTCATCGTGTGCTGCAATCAATGCGTCGATGGTCTCTTTGTCGAGGCAGGTGAAGATACGGATATAGCGTTTCGCATCGTCATCGCTCACGTTGAGCCAGAATTGGTAGAAGCGGTATGGGCTAGTGTATTTCTTGTCGAGCCATACGTTGCCGCTCTCGGTCTTACCGAACTTACCGCCATCGGCTTTGGTGATCAGAGGGCAGGTGAGTGCGTATGCCTCGCCGCCGCCCATCTTCTTGATGAGCTCGGTACCGGTGGTGATGTTACCCCATTGATCGCTACCGCCCATTTGGAGTTTGCAGTTCTTATGCTTGTTGAGATATACGTAGTCGTAACCTTGCAGAAGTTGGTAGGTGAACTCGGTGAACGACATACCTTGGCTGCATTCGCCGTTGAAGCGCTTCTTCACGGAGTCTTTCGCCATCATGTAGTTCACAGTGATGAGCTTGCCCACCTCGCGAGCGAAGTCGAGGAAGGTGTAGTCCTTCATCCAGTCGTAGTTGTTCACGAGCTCTGCTGCGTTTTCTCCCTCGCCGAAGTTGAGAAAACGCTCCAATTGCGCCTTGATGCATGCTTGGTTGTGGCGAAGAGTAGCTTCGTCCAAGAGGTTACGCTCGGCGGACTTACCACTAGGGTCGCCAATCATACCTGTGGCACCACCAATGAGGGCGATGGGCTTGTGACCTGCGTTTTGCAGGTGCTTGAGCATCATGATACCGCAGAGGTGACCAATATGCAAACTATCTGCTGTTGGGTCGATACCTAGGTATGCAGCAGTAGGTTCTTTCATCAATTGTTCTTCGGTGCCTGGCATCATGTCTTGCAACATACCGCGCCAACGCAATTCTTCTACAAAATTCTTCATTGCTATATTATATATATTATATAAGGTGTATATTTCCTTTTTTTGACTACTATGAGCGGCTCTTCGTTCGTTTTTTATTACCCCCTAGAGCGCGGCAGGAAGTTCTTATCTCCCATATGGTCGAACGATCGGCTTCGCCGTACGATTGTCGCGCAAGTTGTCGGAATTGTCGTTCTAAATAATCATACATCTTTGTTGTATGTTAATTATCATTGTCTTCCACCTGATTGCTCGAAGACTCTGTGCCTCTCTATCAGGTCCGTTACCACTCCGATACCACTCCGGAGGTGTTGTGTACTTTCCTTGGAGGATCACTGGGGTTTCTGTTGGTTTCTACCGCTCGTCGTATTATCCTCTAAACTAAAATGGACTTCTCATCGAAGTCCATTCCTTGTTGCCAAACTAGGATTCGAACCCAGACAGACAGAACCAGAATCTGTAGTGCTACCGTTACACCATTTGGCAGTTTGTAGTGTCTTCTTAAGACGCTTGCCTTTTGGAAATCGGGTGCAAAATTACTGCTTTTTTATTACATATGCAAATAATTTTTACTTTTTTCGCCAAAATATTTGTTGGTTTGCAAAAAAAGCAGTAATTTTGTGCCCGATTTTCGACTATAGTCTCTGGCGATCAGCATAGAGTACGCATTTTTGTGGCTCGAACAGTAGTGTATACTATAGTTATTTAACCCATTAAAACATATCAATACAATGGATTTGATGAAAATTGCCGAAGAGGCATTCGCTGGCGAGAAGAAAGAGTTTCCAGCATTCGCTGCAGGTGATCAAGTGACTGTGGCTTATCGTATTAAAGAGGGTAACAAGGAGCGTATCCAAGAGTTCCGCGGTGATGTTATTTGCATCCACGGTAGCGGTGATAAGAAGCGCTTCACTGTTCGCAAGATGTCTGGCAACGTAGGTGTTGAGCGTATCTTCCCTATGGACAGCCCATTCATCGAGAAAATTACTGTGAACAAGTACGGTAAAGTTCGTCGCTCTAAATTGTACTACTTGCGTGCTCTTACTGGTAAGAAAGCTCGTATTCCAGAGCGCCGCGTAAAGTAATCTTCGATTAGAACGCAATCGCGATTCCGCGAATAAAATAGCCGAGGTCCCCCTCGGCTATTTTTTTTGAATCATATACCTGTTGACATTTATTGCCATTATCCTCGAATTGACCTTTAAAAACAAAAGAGCCGAGAAGTTCTCGGCTCGTATTATTGTTTATCTACAGCCACATTGTGGCGATCTACCATCTACAGGGCTTTTGCCCGATCTACAGCGCAGCGATCTTACAACCTATGTCCTTGCGCATCAAAGACTTCGCCCTCCGCGGTGCGAATGATAAGCTTACCATCGATGAGGTACTTCTGTACGCCTTCGTGGTGCATGCTGCCTCCATTGATTTGGTCGATGTCGGTAGTCACGCCCGATTTGCTTGGTTGGATATGGAGCGCAAAGCGACCTTCGTTGGTTCCCTTTGGTAGGGTAACGATATAATCGCTGAGCAGGAGGTTGGTGCGAGTATTGGTCTCATAGTCGATGAGTTCTACCACCATACCCTCTGTACCATCAGGCATGCGGAAGGTATATTCTCCTTCGGCATCAATCTTCACACCCACAGGCACGATGACTTCGTCCATTGGCAGCGCATTACCCGCAGACTGGATGCGTTGCTCGCCCGCGAGGGTATAGATGTTGGTTCCGCTATTGATGATCTTGGTGAGGTCGAGATTCATATCAAACTCAGGGGTTGCACCTTCTTGTTGCAACTGTACGAAGGTTTGGTCTGCTACCTCTTCGCCTTGTGCAATCTCTAGACGCAGCGTTCTCTTCTCTGGCTCAGCGTCGCTATTGCGGCGAGCAGCGAGTTCAGCTGGTTTGACAGCCTTTTTTGTACTCCAATTGATTGTTCCTGCAAACTGTACCATATATGAGTGCATGTTCTTGAAGTCGCTTTCTGCACTAGTAGCTTGGTAGGTGTTATCTGCTGCGTTGTATTCATAGTAGAAACTAACTTCTCCGTTTTTGTATTCTACAGGAGACAAACTAGCATCCGTCTTGAAGTCCGCAATATTCGCATATCCAGGTACGCCGATGAGGTTCCAATGTGAGTCGTAGATATTGCGATTATCGCGCTCGATAGTACATTCGCGTTCTGGTATCTCATGTTGGGTATCTGGTGTAGCGCTGATGATGGTGTTACCCGCATCATTTGTTATAGATGGGAAATACAAACTTACTTTATCGGAATACATGAATGCAGTCTCTTCAGTCATCTTGCTTGCTTGCAACTTTAGCACATAACCCACACCTGCTTGGAGTTCGTAATTTCTGTTAGTAATATACTTCCAGAAGGTAGGTGAGTCAATCCAATTACCCTTCTCAGCGCGTTCGGCACCATCATAAAGTTGCATAATCCAATCTGTACCATATTCGCCGAAGCCAAAAACATCCGATATTTTGACATTGAATGGGAAGGATACCCAATATTCATATCGTTGCCATTGATTGAGATCTTTATCGGTTACATGGTCTTTGGTGAAGGTCATTGCAGCATAAGCAGTATTGATGGTCATCTTAGTCAAACCATTGTTAAACTGCAACTGATTTGCCTCTCCGTGATTCTCGCGAATGATTAGCACGTTGGATGTTATTTCACCATTATTGATTTCTTGTTTACGATCCAATAACCATGCAGCCAATAGGTGGTTGGTCTTGAAGTTGTAGATCATACGCACCTTGTAGTATTCATAGCTAGTGGCATCCATTACGAGTGCAACACCTTCGGCTGCACGAGCGTCTCCAAAGAAGGTCTGTACCCTATCGTTGAACTGCGCTGTTAGTTTGATAGCTGTTTGTTTGTTGGCTTGTACATCCAATTGATATACCCAGTTACCCATATCGTCAAAAATATCCTCGTTGGCTAGGAGACCTTTGCGATCATCATCGTCAGTGCCAACAGGGATAGGTTCTCCCTCAATGTCCAAAAGATATTCATTACCAGTGAGTACAAGGAAGCGATCCACTGCTTTAGCCGAACCAGAGATATATGCGCGACTTAGTTCGTTGGTTTTGCTGTCCCATCCAAAGCGTACATTGGCATCTTCAGGGAGGCAACCCGTATGCACACCTGCTTTTTCGATGATTTCGTCACCATCCAACTCGTCGGAGAGCTTGTGGCTATAGTCGTTAGCCACGCAGAACTTCACATTGGTGTAAGAAGATTCTGAACTAGTTATCCATTTGGTGTAATAGTGATCGAAGTTGTGGTTATTGTCAGCATACGAGGTATATGTCATCTTGTTGCCGTTTTGCTTATATCCACCCCAGCCACCGCTAGCGGCATCGGTACGGATGTAGTAGTTACCTTTGTATGGTTCTGGATTAGCAGCGATGACTGTTACCTCTCCTTCATTCTGTTGCAATACGAAGTTATATACACCGCGTTCTGGAACTGAAACGTTGATGGCATCTCCTGTCTCAGTTGTATTTACCAAGAGTTTGATTGTAGGGTTAGCGTCTCTGTCAACAAAGAAACTAATGATATCATTTTGCTCTCCAGTTACAGCAGGGATATCGTATGAAATGCGTGACACGTTATTATCTTTATAGAGGAGAGCATACTTTGTATCTGCTTCTGGGTAGGTTACGCTGATTTGTTTGCGCAACTCAGAACCTACAGTCAAGAATCGCATTTGATAGATATAGTCGCCTTTGACATCTAGCATCATCTTGCAGTCGGCTTGCTCTGATGCATCCATGGTCCACCATTGTCCCGAGTTCGCACGCTTCATGGTGCCTGCGTTACCAAGGTATTTGTTGTTTTCATAGACGAAGTTATACAATTTAAACTCATGGCTTGTTCCGAAAGGAGGCATCACATCCAAATGTCCAGGAAATCCTTTGAATACAGCTTTCTCGGCTTTCCAGTCATTGAAGTTAGCAGTCAGACCCCAAATAGGCGTATTCTCCTCCCATTTTCCATCGTATTTCTCTTTATCCCCACCTTCGCCACCTACTTTATCACCGATAGCGAAACGAAGTTTGTTATCATTGGTCTTATCGTTGTCTTTATCAATGATAGCCAAATCTTTTGTTTGGTTCCAAGCGTTTTCGAATTTTAGACTACCGTCACTACCATCTCTTCCTGCAGGTTTGATACGAACGAAGGTTACCCAATCATAGGTGCTTGATATATTACAACTATATGCTCCAGTATAATCATCTGCCTTGGTGGTCATTATATACCAATGATTTTGTGTGTTGTTCTTGCTATTCCATGCGTATGCAGCAAAGATTGGTTCGTCTCGCAGCCAATCCTCATTTGGACGCAGATATACTGTGCGTGCAGTACCCGCTTTTGCAAATTCGGCTGTGATCTTGGTTGGACCACAAACGCTATATACGCCTTCCTCTCCTGTTTCGGTGGCATAGTCTACATTGTAGTTGATTAGTTCGTAGCCATCAGCAGGAGTGAAGGTAATCTTAATCTCATCTCCCATATTGAGTGATGTGCCGTTG
>Ga0233370_1000082_pt1 | contig 11379 bp, 10 predicted proteins | sample ElkDunMinimDraft_2_FD_180686 | JGI IMG/M metagenome (GOLD analysis project Ga0233370, IMG submission 180686) | Fecal eukaryotic communites from dung pellets of Tule Elk in California, USA - Elk Dung D2 | ecosystem: Host-associated > Mammals > Digestive system > Large intestine > Fecal | place...
TTTATGACTACTGTGACAAGTGTGCCGATACTCCAGAAGAGGCTGGTAATTTAGTAGATAAAGATGGTTGTCCATTGGATACAGATGGTGATGGTGTTTACGATTATCTTGATCACTGCCCTACTGTTCCTGGTATCAAAGAGAACTTTGGATGTCCAGAAGTAAAACGTGAAGTACGCAACTTGCTCAATAAAGCGATGGCAGGTATTCAATTTGAGAATGGCAAAGCTACAATCAAATCTAGTTCATATAAGATATTGAATGACATTGCCAAAATATTCATTGACAATCCAACTTATTTCATTGAGGTACAGGGACATAGTGATAACGTTGGTAACTACAACTATAACGTAGATCTCTCTGATCGTCGCGCACAAGCAGTACGCACATATCTGATTCAAAAGGGTGTACCTATGGAGCGCATCGCTGCACACGGCTATGGTCCAGATAAGCCAATAGCAGACAACAAGACCAAAGAAGGTCGTGCTAAGAACCGCCGTGTAGAGTTCAACATCACATTCGAAGAAGTGACCTATGAAACGGTTTACGACCGCGTTCAAGCAGATAAATAATTAATAATAAACATTATACATAGAACAAAACAATATGGGAAGAGCTTTTGAATATCGCAAAGCGACAAAACTAAAACGTTGGGGTCACATGGCCCGTGTATTTACCAAACTAGGAAAAGAAATCACTATGGCAGCACGCGATGGTGGTCCAGATCCAGACAGCAACCCTCGTCTTCGTACGCTGATGCAACAGTGTAAGAAGGAGAATATGCCAAAAGACAATATTGAGCGCGCTATCAAAAAAGCCACCGATAAGTCTTCAGAAGGTTATAAAGAGATTTGCTACGAAGGATATGGCCCTCATGGTGTAGCGATCTTCGTAGAAACTGCTACCGACAATAACATGCGTACGGTAGCTAATATTCGTTCATACTTCACTAAACATGGTGGTAGCCTCGGTACACAAGGTTGCTTGCAATTCCTTTTCGATCGTAAAGCATGTTTTACTGTTTCTGCCAAAGAAGGTATTGACTTGGAAGAACTCGAGTTGGAGTTGATTGACTTCGGCGTAGAGGAACTTGGACATGATGAAGAAGAGGGAACTATTGTGATCTATGGTGACTTCAACCAATACTCACAAATGCAAAAGTACCTTGAGGATAATGGCTTTGAGATTCAATCATGTGAGTTTGTACGTATTCCTAACGACACAAAGACACTCAACGACGAGGAAATGGAGAGCGTACAAAAGCTCATTGATCGTATTGAAGAAGACGAGGATGTACAAAACGTATTTACCAACTTGGCTTAATTGCTAACTTAACGTATAAAAACTTATGGCTGAAGCGATTAATCGCCTTGACATTGCAGGTGTAGAGCGCATCAGGGAATATTTTTCCCTGACGCCTCTACAGGTGCAACAGTTCACTGCATTAGGTGAGTTGTACCGCGAATGGAATGCAAAAATCAATGTCATTTCTCGTAAAGATATTGACAACCTTTACCCTCACCATATCATCCATTCATTGGCAATAGCTCAGATATTACATTTTCAGCCAGGCACTACCCTATTGGATGTTGGTACTGGTGGGGGCTTCCCTGGTATTCCATTAGCGATCCTCTTTCCTGAATGTCAATTTACACTCATTGATAGCATTGGAAAAAAAATAAAAGTCGCTTCTGAAATTGCTAAAGCCATCGGACTAACCAATGTAACTTGTATCCAAGAGCGAGCAGAGATGGAATCAGGTAAATTTGACTTTGTCATCAGTCGAGCCGTGATGCCACTCGGAGATTTAGTCAAACTTATTCGCAAGAACGTAAGCAACAATCATCAAAATGCCATGCCTAATGGTTTGATTGTATTAAAGGGAGGTGACTTACAGTCCGAAACTCACGCATACCGTAAGTACGTAGAAATCACTGATATACATCAAATTTTCACCGATGAGTGGTATAAAGGTAAATCAGTGGTATACCTACCTCTCTAAACACGACATCGTCCAATGGTCCATATCAAGACTTTTTACTTTAATCCATATCGTGAGTGCACCTATGTGCTCACAGATAGTGATAAGCATGCTGTCATTATTGATGCAGGTATGTATGACATGCGTGAGCAAGAACGCTTTGCTGATTACATCAAGCAAGCGAATATCACACCAATAGCCTTGTTAATCACCCATGCTCACCCCGACCACGTTTATGGAGTAGAATTTATCGAACAGACTTACAACCTTAAAGCTATTATACAACCTGCTGAAGGACAATTAGATATACCTCATTTTAACATCCAAGTTATTGCAACACCTGGACACAAAGAAGATGCGGTATGCTACCACCTACCTAATGAAAACATTGTATTTACTGGAGACACGTTATTTCAAGAATCCATTGGTAGAACCGATCTTCCAGGGGGCGACATGGCAAATTTGATTCGTTCATTACGAAAGCTAATTCTATTACCAGACACTACGGAAATATACCCAGGACACGGCTACCCAACCACCATAAACCACGAAAAACAATACAATCCATACTTATAATTGATGTATGTGATCACTTTGTTATTCGTGTACAATCCCCTATAAGTACTTTCTATCGCTAATGGTGTGCCCAACCTAAAGCGAATACGGAGATACGGCATCCTCTGATAGAGGTCATTTGCTTCATACACGCCATTATTGTTGATCCAGAAGTGATCACATCATCCACTAGTAAAATATGCTTATTTTTCCACTCTTCCGGATAACTAACAGCAAATAAATCTTTTACATTTTTAAAACGATCTGTAAACTTCGAGCGTGATTGATGGGGATTATTACGAACACGCTTTAAATGTTCGGTATCAACTGGAATATTTAGTACCTCACTCAAACCTCTGCAAATATACTCGGACTGATTAAATCCTCTTTCACGCAAACGACGTGAATGCAGAGGAACAGGTACCAAATAATCGATGTCATCAAATAGGTCAGAATCTACATATTCCTGTGCCGCAACACGACCTAACATATAGAAAACCATTGGGTTTGGATGGGCTCCAAACTTCCCTCCTTCTATTATTGAACGAAATACTTTTCCACGTTCACGATTATAATATGCCCAAGCTGCTCCATGTTCATAACGTATCTTTTTCTTTTCTGCTTGTAACAGTTCCATCAAGAGCATATCAATTCCATTATTGGGCAATACGGCATGCTCAGTACGACTAATAGAATCAATACAGGAGGAACAAATAGGTTCCTCCTGTAATAATTTTTGTCCACATGCTATACAACAAGAGGGAAACAGCACCTCCAATATCGATCGCCAGCATATGGAAAGAATGGATAACATTATTTTTCTTTAAGCCAAATGGCTATCCCTTTGCGATTATCCACCAATGATGCAACAATCACTCCTAGCAACCAACCTAAAATAATACCAAGAGCTAAACATTTGATTGGGCCATTGATAGCACGAGTATCCACGACAAATGGCGATTGTAAAACCACAGGAGCATCTGCAAAAGCAAAACGCATATCAGTGAATTGCAATACCTCCATCTCTGTGTTTATTTCCTCCAAAAAGAGATCTATTTCACGCGAACCTAATACCATACCAGAATGCCAGATATTACTTCCAACTTGTGGTAAATGATTATTGGTAAAGTAAAACGCAGAAGTTAAGCTATCCAGTTTTTCCAATTGATCATGGTGGAAAGTTACCGCTCGCTGTAAATTCGTATAGAACTGCGCATAAGGAGTTTGAATAGATTTTCTAGTGTTGAGATACTTTAAGATCCCCTCCTCCACCTGCTGGGTAGTATTAGGCAATTTTGTACGATATTGCAATGCCAACATATAGGGTACATGCACATACAACGTGTCCATAGTAGGCATCTTGCACTCATAATCAATTACATCAATAGTTGAATCACCCATCAAATCTATCACATCATATGTAGCAAAATGTGATATATTAGCTGCTACTTCTGGTGAGAGCCCCAACATTGACTCCAAATTTTGTTGTTCGAAATCTTTGTCCGTATGATTCAAAGCAAGATATTCACGAGACACCACATCCTTAGTTGCGCCATTTAAGACAGCCACAGCATTCACCTCATACATTCGATTGTCTTTGCGAGAAACATACAATGCAGCGACGCAAGACAACAAGACTACAATCAGTACGATCCACCATTGACGATATGTCAAACGAATCATTTTACCTATTAATTGTACCAGCCAACGTAATCCCGAACCTATACCGCGAACCAATGCAGCACACAAGTCAAAAAGGTTCATTTCTTTCTGTTGTTCCATATCTATTCTTTTTATAAATTCATAATTAACAATCACTTACCTCGTCCACGCATCCAACCAGGCAAACTACTTTTTGTAGAACGAGCTTTCTCTGGTTCATGTATAGGTTGTTCCAAATCATCACCAAAATCAATCACAATGTCACCACTCTCATGAACGATTGGTTGTGATTTTACATGCAAAGGTATTTCAATTGGGCGGGACAAAATATCGTCCTCTACTTCCGAATCGGGTTCCTTTTCTGGTACTTTTGCCACTTCTTTTGCATCCGCATAGTGAATTTCTATGGCCTCTTCTACGGTCTTTTTACCCACAGCGTCGTCCAATCCAGGGATATTAGACACCTCAAAACCAGTTGCAATGATCGTCACACGCACATTATCTGCCAACGTCTCATCCAACGAAGCGCCCCATTGCACCTCTACATCCTCGCCAATCTCGCTAACAAATGTATGAATTTGATCTATTTCTGACATGATCAACGCATTCTCTGTTGTAGTGTAGATCTGCAACAATAGACGCGTCGCACCACGCACATCACTATTCACCAATGGCGAGTGCAATGCCTCATGGATAGCCTTGGTAATGCGATTTTCGCCATTAGCAACACCCACGCTCATAATTGCCACATTACCATTCTTAAGCGTATTGTACACATCTGCAAAGTCCGTATTGATGTATCCTGGCACAGTAATAATCTCCGCGATTGCACGAGCTGCATTAGCCACCACATCATCTGACTTAGAGAAAGCGTTCAACATATTCAAATCAGGATAAATTTGACGCAGTTTCTCATTGTTAATTACCAAGATAGCATCCACTTGCTCTGCCAATTGTGCCACACCAATCATTGCTTTCTTAATCTTCTTGGGACCTTCAAAAGTAAATGGAAGTGTCACAATTCCGACGGTCAATATCCCCATTTCACGAGCTACAGAAGCTACTACTGACGACGCACCGGTACCTGTTCCTCCGCCCATTCCAGCAGTTAAGAAGAGCATCTTGGTGCCATCATTCAAGGCTTCTTTGATACGATCACGATTTTGCTCAGCATACTCTTGCGCCACCTCTGGTCGACCACCGGCACCCAAACCCGGACCTAATTGCAATTTAGCAGGCACGCTACTACGTTCCAACGATTGCTTATCTGTATTACAAACCAAAAAAGTAATATCTTTTACACCTTGGGCATACAAATAGTTCACAGCATTACAGCCACCACCACCTACACCCATCACTTTGATGATTGATTCTTGAGCCAACTCCAAGCCCAAATCATTAATAACATCTACCATATATTTGATTGGTTAATAATTATACGTTTTTGTTTAATACCCTGTCTGATCTGTAAAAATGGTTAGGGTTTTTTCTGTTAGGATATCAATAATCCGCTTCCCATGTTCCTGTACTACAGGATGTTGACTCCTATACGATGCTCCCAGTAGCAACGTACCCACCAATGATGAATACATCGGCATGCACATTTCATCTGGCGTATCTGAAGTCAAACAAACAGCATGCGAACCACACATCACTTCGATTGGGGTTTTGGATTGAATATACTCCACAACACCTTGCAACATAGCTCCTCCACCCGTCACATACAATACCTTAAAGCGGTGTGCTTCTTTGTTCAATTGTTCCAGCAAGGGTGCTATCATTTGATCCAAACGAGCCGAAATGATATTTGCCAGTTCCGTTGCCATCACGGCCACCTCACCTTGCGGCATGGTTGGGGCTGGGATGCGGAAACGATGATCTGTTGTCACTAAATCGGCACTAGCAACACCATATTTGCATTTCAACTGCTCTGCATAAGCCAACGAAATACCGATTTGTTCGATATCGCGAGTAATATCATACCCACCCATCGGCACCACCTTATTAAATAGATATTGGTTACCTTTGTATATTGTCAACGTCGTCGTTTGGGCACCTAAATCCAAGATGGCACAACCATCTCTCATATCTTCAACCTCTGCCAGCGCATTCATCAAAGCATCGGGACGAACATACATATTTTCCAAACGTTTGCCCGACTGATTAAAACTATGCACCACTTTTTGCTCCAATTCTTCTTTCCCCACAAATGCTATAAAATGCGCTTCAACCAATTCGGCACGTTGATCTGCTCTTGGTGCTTCATCTTGTTCCACACCGTCCAACTTATAGAAATAAGGAATCAGATCCAACACAACCACATTTTTATAGCGTGCCTCTATTTTATGTTTACATTCGGCTTCCATAGAATCCAAAAGTGACTGCGCTATTTCTCGTTTACGAACTTGATCACGTGTAGAATGTACTGCCACCACTTGCATCGTGCGCCCGCCAACACATACAAAGGCGGATGGCAATGCTTCCACATGGACGCGATTGGAGAGTTTCTTCAACACCTCATTGATCATATAACCAGCGTCCGATGTTTTAGTCACAATACCTCTTTCTACACATTCATATTTACTCGAAGTTTCCACTCCCAACACACGTAGCAAACCATCGTCAGTCATCTCGGCTGCCATGGCACGCACGCTATGACTGCCCAAATCTATTGCCACCAATGGAACGGATTGTAATATTTCTTGTTTCTTTGCCATACTTCTTAATCTCTCATTTTCTTGCTACTACTTGTCCATCAAAGCGCAAATCGTATGCTCGATACCCCATAGAATCCACCAATGCCGCACCCTTGCTATACACCTTACGTAGTTTCGTCAATTTCATCTCATACTCATCCAACGCGCCCAGAATTATCTTCTCATTTTGCTCTTTTTGGCTCAAAACCAGATACTTAGGGTTGGAAACATGCACTTCACGAACACGTTCACCCCAGTATGGATTTTCATCAAGCCACATCACAAAATCATAATACTCCTCCTTTGCTGCTCGCGGGCTCACTGCACCACGAAATACGGGTACATCCACAGCTATCTGCCTGCGAACTGGCATCACACGGCGATCACTATCCACATAATAGCAGCCATCATTCGCCACCACATACATCACTGGCACGCGCTGCGTTACGCCCAGGCATACTTTTCCAAATGGTGACTTATAACACTCCACTTTGCGAACCATTTCATGCTTTTGCAAGCAATCTTCAATAGCCTGACAATCAATCGCATCCATGTTCTGACCTTGCGGATAATGCCCCTCACGTTTCAAATAACGAACCAACTCGTCGGCGTCCACATACTGACGCTCCAAACTATCATGAACCACCACACAGACTTCCGCACACGGCGATACATCTTTTTGAGCAGAGCACCAAGCTCCCGCCCACACTACTGCTACGAGACATATCACAGCCAACGAAGCAAGCAACACGTTTTGTACAATTCTTTTCATATGATTAAGGATTAAATTTGTAATGCTTTTTCTATATCATTCACCTGATCACTTATATCGCCGGCCCCCATCGTAACTACCACACAATCTTTGCCTTGCGCCACACATTGCTTTACGCGTTCACGCAAATATTTCGCCAATATATTGGGCAGCACCAACGCTCGTTTGGTTCCTATTTTCTCCATCAACCACTCACTAGTCACGCCCTCAATTGGCTCTTCACGAGCAGGATAAATCGGCAACAATGCCACTTCATCCACCCCACTCAACACCTCTGCAAAACCATCCGCAAAATCCCTCGTGCGACTATACAAATGGGGCTGAAAAACCCCTATCACATATCGTTCAGGATACAAATAGCGCACAGAATCTATGGTAGCTTTCAACTCTTGAGGATGATGTGCATAATCATCTATATAAGTCACTCTAGGCGTATTCACATGCACATTAAAACGGCGATAAACACCCATAAAACTCCTCATTCCTTCACGCAGTTCCTCTTCTGTCGCACCCATCAGCACGGCCAATGCCATCGCTGCCACGCTATTTTCCACATTCACCAAAACGGGCACACCTAATTGAATATCAGCCACTTTACTTTCCGGAGTATAGAAATCAAACCATATCTCGCCATCCTTTACCCGCACATTATCCGCATAAAAATCTGCCTTCTCGCCTACCGAATAGGTGTAAACCCTTGCCTTTAAACTTTCAACATTCAACTGTAAACTACTCTTCACCACCAGCGCATGTTCCACCAAGCCCGCATACTGTTCAAAACTCGCTCTATATGCCGCTTCTGTCCCATAGATATCCAAATGGTCGGGATCCATACTCGTTATTACCGACATATAAGGTGTCAAATGATGAAACGAACGGTCAAACTCATCCGCCTCAACCACTACCACATCACTTTCTTTATTCAGCAGCAAGTTCGTGCCATAATTATTCGCTATCCCACCCAAAAACGCATTCGCGCCCGCGTGCGAACCATATAATATATGTGCCAATATCGTACTTGTTGTTGTCTTGCCATGCGTTCCTGCCACGCAAAGTGCCTTCTTTTGCCTAGTCACTTCGCCCAACAATTCTGCTCGCTTTACAATGTGAAAACCATGCTCTCTCAACCATACATACACTGCCGCATCTTCTGGCACTGCAGGTGTCCGCACTACCAATGTCTTCTCCACATCCAGGCCTTCCACCCAATCCAATCGGTCGTCATACTGCACGGCTATCCCCTCTGCCTCCAGTTCTGTGGTCAACGGAGTACATACGCGGTCATACCCCAACACACGACAACCCTCCGACGCGAAATAACGCGCCAAAGCACTCATGCCAATGCCACCAATGCCTAAGAAATAATATGTATCTATCTTATTTTCAGCCATTTATCGTACAACCACTCTACTCACTCTATCTCCTCTTCGCAATACATACACGCCCTGTGGCAACTCCTCACGCATGCCAGACATCTTCTGACCAGTCACAGAATAAATCTCCACATCTGTATCACGCCAATCCAACACTTCCACATCTTCCACACCGCTCGTAGATGCAGATTCCAACACGTTCGTTTGTCCCCATTTCATCTCTGGAGTGCCATTGTAATTCAGCAACTTACCCGTCAATGATACCTTATCGCCCTTCACAACAGGCGCATCAGCATAACATTGATATGCATAGAACACATTTCCTCCAGTTGGAGTATCAGCCACCCAAAAAGTTTGACTGCCATATTGAGTGCTATAACTTCCATTCAAACTAGTCACATATCCTACTACCACATATTCTTCTGCCGATTGGCTACCACTAGATAATGCCAACGCCAACTCACGCGCCTCTTGGCAAGTAATCGCACCATCCACGGTGCCGGGATCTGGAGTTTCCACCTCGGCATCGCAGTCATAGGCTTTGCCTTTCATCGTACCCCAAATATACTCCACCAAGTCTGGCTCCACTACAAACGGATTCACATTCCCCTGCAAATCAGCCACTTTCGCATTTCTCACCACCTCTTTCTCCGATACAGGATCTTGTCGATGCCACTTCAACATCAACGCCAATGCCTGCGATTTGAAATCACATACACCATTGTTATAAGTAAAGTATCTATATCCTTTTCCTCCTAACGTAAAATCCTTATCCATATAGCAGGTTAGCATGTAGAAATACACACGTGCAATATCGCCCTTATATTCATCTACTGGTTCAAAAGAAGTCTCATTCCACGTTTTACCAGTACCCAATTTCGAGCCCAAACTATTGGTCCATGTCACACTCTTTACTTCATCATACACCCACGCCGAACGTTTCTCGTTCGCAAAACCATCTGTTGATACCACATGGTGCAAATCTGTGTACATAGGGTCATTTGCCTCATTCTCTTTCGAATATTTCCACCACGATTTGGGGAGCAAATGCTCGCGATTGTATTTATCACACTCTGTTGTAATAGTGTAATTATATGGTTCATACATATTTAAAGCAAAATCACATGCCGAATACATATCCCACAGCATTCCATCGGCACGAACATCCACTTCTGCCTGATCACCACGCAGTTGTTCATATTTCAGCATAGTATGATCCTTTATCTCCTCGTGCAAGCTCTCACGCAACTCCTTGGAAGTCAATCCCTCCAACGCCTCATAAGGACAATCAGGCACGTTGGGCTCGCCGGGCCACCATCCTTCAACTACCACATTCTTCACCTCCCAAGTACCTGCATAACTGGCTGTTGACACATACTCAAACATCACTTGCAACGTGCTGGAAGCATATTCACTCAAATCCATCTCACACGCCACAAATCCCCAGCGTTTTGTTGGCCATGTTGGGATAGTCACCTTCGTCCAAGTCTTACCATCCTTGCTCACTTTCACCATGCAATAATCCACATCCGAAGTGCTATTGGCTGCGTAGGTGGTGTGTTCAAAACGCAAATAAACATGTGTACAACCCTGTGTATTCAGCACAGGCGAAATCAACTTACAATCACTAGCTCCCAACGACTGACCACTTTTATTTGCAGTCACTTTAGCATACTTATAAGTTTTATCTACATACCACATGGACGCATACGTACAACCTGGATATTTCTGTTCATCCAACGTAAACGCACCCAATGACTCCGTAAAAGGTTCATCCAATAAAATCTCAACCTGAGCAAACCCAGATACTGCCACCAACAATAGGGTCATGACAGTCAATAATACCTTTTTCATATGCAAATATACATGTATTCCAAATTAGTCCGCAAAGATACAAAAAAAAAAGCACATATACAAATTTTTGTATTTTTTTCATTTCCAATACCACCTTTCCATATTCATACCTCGTATATTTCCCGTTCTCGTTTTCACCTTTCAGTATCTACAGCGCAGCGATCCACCATCTACAGCACACCCACTTACCATCCACAGCACACCCACCTACCATCTACAGCGCACCGATCTACCATCTACAGCGTAGCGATCTAACATCTACAGCGCAGCGATCTATCTTCTATCCCTCTATCAACTCTTAGTGATTAGTTAGTGATTACTTAGTGATTAGTTAGTTATTAGTTAGTGATTAGTTAGTTATTAAGCTAACTTTAGTATAGTTTCACCTGTACTGACCCCCATTTTTTGGACACATTAAGTGTTTAATTATGAGAGAAAAAGTGTCATTAGAATTAAAAGCAGAGGCATTACGATTGCTTAAAACAG
>Ga0233370_1000083_pt1 | contig 11362 bp, 5 predicted proteins | sample ElkDunMinimDraft_2_FD_180686 | JGI IMG/M metagenome (GOLD analysis project Ga0233370, IMG submission 180686) | Fecal eukaryotic communites from dung pellets of Tule Elk in California, USA - Elk Dung D2 | ecosystem: Host-associated > Mammals > Digestive system > Large intestine > Fecal | place...
GTTGAGTGAAGTAGAGAGTTAAGAGTTTATAAAATACGCCCCCACCAGGATGTGGAGGCGTATTTAGTGTTTAGACTGGATTACTCTGCAGCCTCTTCAGCTTTCTTAGTAGCTTTCTTAGTGGTCTTCTTTGCTGGTTTCTCAGCAGCAGCCATAGAAGCGTGCAAGTCAGCTAACGCACCGAGGTCACCGAGAGTGGTTTTCTCCATCTTAGGCAACTCAGGTTGTGCCTCTTTCTTAGGAGCAGCCTTAGCCTCTTTTACAGGAGCCTCTTTGCGCTCTTCCCAAGTGCGGAGGTGAGAGAGGAGGATGCGTTTAGCATCGCGGTTGAACTCAATAACCTTGAAGTTCATGGTGTCGCCTACAGCTACAAGGCTCTTGTCCTCTTTTTGGAGGTGACGAGCGGTGCAGTAACCCTCAACGCCGTCCTCGAGTACAACTACAGCACCCTTGTCAGCAACCTCAGCTACTTTACCCTCAACGATAGTCTCCACGCCGTATTTAGCAGCGAGCTCTTCCCATGGGTTCTCCTCGAGTTGTTTGTGACCGAGTGAGAGACGACGGTTCTCTTTGTCGATTTCGAGAACAGCTACCTCAATCTCAGCGCCGATTTGTGTGAACTCATTAGGATGTTTGATCTTCTTGGTCCAGCTCAAGTCGCTGATGTGGATCAAGCCGTCAACGCCCTCTTCGATCTCAACGAATACGCCGAAGTTGGTGAAGTTGCGAACCTTAGCGAAGTGGCGTGTGCCAACTGCGTACTTGGTGTCAACGTTCTCCCATGGGTCGTTCTTGAGTTGTTTGAGACCGAGTGACATCTTGCGCTCGTCGCGGTCGAGAGTCAAGATAACAGCCTCTACCTCTTGACCAACTTTCAAGAAGTCGTTAGCAGAGCGGAGGTGTTGGCTCCAGCTCATCTCGCTTACGTGGATGAGACCCTCTACGCCAGGAGCAACCTCAACGAATGCTCCGTAGTCAGCCATCACAACTACCTTACCATTGATCTTGTCGCCTACCTTGATATCAGCGTTGAGTGCCTCCCAAGGGTGAGCGGTCAATTGCTTGAGACCGAGAGCGATACGCTTCTTCTCGTCATCGAAGTCGAGGATCACCACGTTGATCTTTTGACCTACGGTGAGCAACTCGTTAGGATCGCTTACGCGGCCCCAGCTGAGGTCAGTGATGTGGATGAGTCCATCTACGCCACCCAAGTCCATGAATACACCGTATTGCATGATAGCCTTAACGGTACCTTCAAGTACTTGACCTTTCTCCAAGTGAGAGATGATCTCCTTGCGTTGTTGCTCGAGCTCAGCCTCGATGAGAGCTTTGTGAGATACTACTACGTTGCGGAAGTCTGGGTTAACCTTAACGATCTTGAACTCCATAGTCTTACCTACGAATACATCATAATCGTGGATAGGCTTAACGTCGATTTGGCTACCTGGCAAGAATGCCTCAGTACCCAATACATCAACGATCATACCGCCCTTAGTGCGGCACTTAACATAACCCTTAACTACCTCATTGTTATCCAATGCCTCGTTAACGCGATCCCAGCTGCGAGCAGCGCGAGCTTCCTTGTGAGAAAGTACCAATTGGCCGTTCTTGTCCTCTTGGCTCTCTACGTAAACCTCTACCTTGTCGCCTACTTTGAGCTCTGGGTTGTAGCGGAACTCAGCAGCTGGTACGATACCATCTGATTTGTAACCTACGTTAACTACAACTTCGCGTTTGTTGATAGCCATAACGGTACCTTCAACTACCTCTTGATCTTTGATAGCGTTGAGGGTAGCGTCATACTTACTTAAGATTTCTTCATTTTGAATGCCTTTTGACTCGTTCTCAAAAGCCTCCCAGTCGAAGTTCTGGAGTGAAAGATTTTCTGCCATGATTAGCAAATTTTTGGATAACTATTAAGTGAAACTTGATGCGCCACGATACGCGACATCCGACACCGTTAATCGTTATCCGATTTAAAAGTTAAACATAAAATATACTTTTTTCTCGCGCGAGCGCATAGCACCCGCAAAAAAGCGTGCAAAATTACAAAAAAAAAAGGATATACGCAAGAAAAATAGAGAAAAGTTTAATTTTTCTTGTGTTGTTGTCGAATTTCCGTAGAAGAGATATCGAAATAAGGTGCATTTGTTAGCACTTGTAGGTCTTTACCCATTGGTAACTGATAGGTTGCGCATCCTCTACGCGGATAAACAAATACTCGGAAATTTGTCAGGATAAATTCGCTTTCACGCCACTTAGGGAATATCGCAAGATTATCCTCTCCGATGATGAGGGTAAACTCATGGTCAGGGTAGTGCTTTTGCAATTCACGTAGCGTGTTGGCGGTATAACTGGGGCGGGGGAGATGAAACTCAAAGTCCGAGACTATGATGCGCTCTGCGCATGTAGGCGTAGGGTGTAAAGTGTAAGGTGTAGAGGAGGGTAATTGTGCTATCGCTTCTTTGGCTTTTTGCAATCGCACTTGTTCATCTTCCAGTATACTACTATCCTTCAGGGGATTATTGGGCGATACCATCAGCCACACCTCATCGAGATCGGTGTGAGCTATCACCCATTTAGCCAATCCGATATGTCCAAAGTGTATCGGATTGAATGATCCGCCGTAAATTCCGATTTTCATTGAATGAGTTTGTTCAATTCTTGTTTAGCTGTAGCGAGATCATCGTTCACGATGATTTTGTCGAAGTGGGGTGCATCGGCCATTTCAATCTCGGCTTTGGCTAGGCGCTTTTGAATCATCTCCTCGCTAGTGTCGCCTCGCCCATGCAAACGGCGAGATAGTTCTTCCACAGAAGGTGGCGCAATGAAGATAGCCAATGCCTCGTCGCCAAAGATGCGTTTGAGATTGATGCCACCCTTGACATCGATATCAAATACGATGGTGCGACCAGCAGACTGGATGCGCTCGATCTCTGACTTGAGGGTACCATAGTACAATCCTTCATAGACTTGCTCGTACTCGATAAAGTCTTGATTGGCAATATGTTGCTCAAACTCCTCGCGGCTGATGAAGTAGTACTCCTTGCCATGTTGCTCTTGTCCGCGAGGGGCACGAGTGGTGGCAGAGATGGATAGTTCATATTGGCCTGGATAAGTCTCCAGCAAGTGCTTGACCATAGTAGATTTGCCCGAACCGCTGGGCGCGCAGAGAATGATAATCATATGGATTTACAATTGGACTATTTACAAATTACGAATTTCTCCGCAAAGGTAGTGAAAATTTGCGATAAAAACAAATTTATACGACAATAATAGTAATTTAATTAATGACAAGATCAACAACATTGCGCAGCAATCAACTCCCTGCCGCGCTCCAGGAGAGAATATTACCATAAAAACATATCCACACCCTCGACATCGAAAGTGTGGATATGCCACTAAAAAATATAACGAATGATAAACACTAATATTGTGTTTTTTTTATTTCACCTGTTGTCCGAATAGGGTGTAAACAACGCCTTCGCGAACGATGAGCACTTGACCATTGTGCAATACCTTGGTGGTAGTGCTGTTTTGGAGGGCATCATGGAGCTGCTCAATACCACTTTGAATCTCACCACTATGTTTTTGAGTACGTTTTACAACAAAGGTGTTGAACTTATCTGCACTACCATCAGGGTTAGCGGTGTAAGACTCTACGATGATAGTGCGATCCTTTACGGTGAAGATAGAGAAGGATGGTTTGTCAGGTTGAGCAAACATACCCGTGAAGAGGTCGAAGTAGTTTTCTACTTTGTGTGCCTCTAGATCCTCTTCCATCTCCTCTTTGGTGTATGGCCAGTAGCGTTTGTGACCGCAAGTAGAACCAATGAAGTACATAGCGCCATTATCCACGGTATAGGTACCGCCCTTGTAGCCAGACATACTTACGCTGGTAGATACTGCCTCGCGATCAGCGATATCCTCTAAGATAGGTTTGCGGGTATCTGCATCCACAGGACCCATTACCTCGTAGCAGTGGTCGTGACCTTGGATAACGAAGTCGATCTCGCACTCTTTGATTACTGGTAAGAGGGTAGCACGGAGTAGTGGACCCATCTCATCGTCTTGGTGGCTTGAACCAGAGAAGATGTTGTAGTGTACCAAACCTACGCGCAGTTTTGCCTCTGGGTGAGCAGCTACTTGCTCCTTGAACCACTTACCTACATGATCGGTGAGGTAAACAGATGTCAAGTTGTCGTAGCTGTGTGTGCCCTTCCAGTAGTCTTGCAATGAGAAGACAAGGAAGAGTACGTCGCCATACATGAAGGAGTAGGTAGTAGCATCAAGTTCTTCGTCGATAGCTGCCTCAGCTTCCTCGCGGAAGGTCTTGTCGGTATTGAAGTGGTATTGGAAGTTTGTACCGTATGTAACATCGTGGTTACCATCGGTAGGTACGATAGGCATCTTGTATGTCATTGGGCGAAGTGCCTCCTCAAAGAGACGCTCCCACTCCCACTCAGAGCTACAATAGTTCTCTACAAAGTCGCCAGGGAAAGCACAGAACTTAGCATTAGGCGCAATGTTGAGAGCAGCACGTGCAGCGGCATTAGCATCGTCAATATATGCTTGTGACTCGATGTGCGCATCACTCATATAGATGAAGCTAAACTCGTTGGTTTTCTCAGGTGCGGTGATGAAGGTACCCATCTGGCTCCAGTAGCCATCTACGCCCACGCGGTAGGTATAAGTGGTGTTTGGAGTCAAGCCAGTAGCAATAGCCTTGTAGCTGGTGTAGATATGGGTTTGGTCTTTCTCCATCTTGGTCTTCCAAAGGATACCAGAGTCATCTACTGCGTATGGCAACTCGTAGGTCTTCTCGGTAACTGCCTCTACAGTGATAGCATTAGCAAAGTCAGCCTCGGTAGCATTGGCTTTAGCCACGAGTTGTACTTCACCCTCATTCATAGTATCATTGGTGAACCAAGCGAATGCCATGTTGGTGCGTGGGTCGCCGTTGATGTTTACCACTACGTCGTAAGGTGCTTGATAAGGTTGGAGCGCATTGATCTTAGCTTGCAAGTCAGCTACGTTAGCATCGGTTGAGTCACGACGAGCTGCCTCCTTAGCGATAAGCATTTGGATGTATGAAGGAACGGTGTAGTCCTTTGCCTCATATGTATCAGCTTGGATAACCAATGGATGGTAAACCTTTTGTTTTATTTCGAGTGATGCGGTAGCAGTAAATCCTCCATCTTCGGTAGTCGCAGTAACGGTAGTAGAACCCGCCTTGAGAGCAATAACTGTACCGTCATTCAACTTAGCCAATGTAGGATCAGCTATGGTCCAAGTGATATTGCGGTTGGTAGCAGTAGCAGGTAAGATGTTCGCCTCAAACTTAGCCGTGTCAGTGGTGTAAAGAGTCATTGCAGTTGGATTGATCTCTACGCCAGTAACTGCCACGAGTGCTGCCTCGCCCCAACGGGTGTCACCTATGTTCTTACCATCGGTAGCCGCACCCAGAGCTGGAGAACCTGGACGAAGGTTGAAGTTACCACCCTCTGGATATACAAACAAAGGATCAGATGTGAGGCAACCTGTATAGGTAGGACCTGATTTGTTTTTACCATTGTAGTAAATAGTATTTTCTACTTTACCACCATAGATATAGAAAGCATATTGGTCGGTATTAGTAGAGTAAGCAACGATACTGTTGGTAATGCTTAAGTCAGACGATTTGCGAATAGTGATACCACCCAAGTCAGGTGTTGTACAATCGTACATGGTGATATGGTCAATAACAACCTTGTTTTGCTCACCAGTAGCTTCGCTGCGTGAACTAACATGGATAACACCTACGTATTCATCTTCTACCAAGTTGTAGAGGGTGCTGTTTTTCATCTCGAAATAACCGCATGCATGTTCGCCAGTAGGCGCATCGTCATTAAAATAGATAGCACTACCAGCTGCATCATGGAAAAGACAATTTTCAACAAGCACAGAATCTACGTGGGTATTTGCCTCGTAGTGATTAGAGATAGCCCAATACATCCAGCCAGTGAACTCACAATTCTTGAAAGTGTATGTACCCGCATCAGATCCAAATGCACTAATAGGATAGTAGCATACATTTGTACCATCGAAGGTGATACCATCGAAAGAGGTAGTAGCGAGCAACTCCAGAGTTGTCCATGCGCCAGTGAGTTTGATAACTGGTTTAGCCCCTTCAGCCGCTTTGAGAACAACACCGGGCTTTTCAAACGTAATTGTATATGCCTCTTCATATACACCGTCAGTCAAGACGAGGGTATCCGCTTGGGTAAGGCACCAAGCGAGGGAATTTGCAGCTGGCGTACATGTGTGTACCGCTGCTTGCGCTGTAAAACTGAGTGTCAGCGCAGCAAGAATAAGAAGTAAATTTTTTTTCATGATAATAATAAATTTAGTATTAATCAATAATGTCATTATTTATCTCAATAATAATGTGAATATCAGACTAAAAATACCTTTTCATGCTGCAAAATTACATCTTTATGACCAAATATGTGTGCTAAAAAATATGTTGAAGAACATATTTCTATGTATTGTTGCTTATATTGTTGATATTCAGTAAATTATAAGTATGCAAACGATTGTGTTGGTATTTCGAAATGTTTCGAAAAAGTTTCGATAGCAAGCTATATTTTGAAAACGACAATGCCGACAACTTGCGCGGCAATCAACCTCCTGCCGCGCTCCAGAGGGTGCCTAAATTGACAAAGTTCCTTGCCTCGTCTGGATCTAAGTCCGATACCACTCTGTTACCTCACAGCGATGTTACATTTATCGAACAATCGGACCCCCTCAATGGAGGGAGCCCGATTTCTTTATCGTCAGTCCGTTTAGCTGTCTAACCTCTAACAGCATAGCGGTCTAAGATCTACTATCTTATTTTACTACAGCACCTTGAGCGTTGTATTGAACACCGTTCTTGATGATAATGAGTTGACCGTTAACGATTGCTTTCACAGGAGCAACGGTAGTGTCTATATTGTCAAGAGCGGTTGCAGGAGCCTCAGAACGGAGTACAAGGATGTAAAGGTTGTTATCATCACCTAGGAAAGTACCCTCAAATACATTAACGGTACCATCTTGATAGTACTTAGCAGGAGTTTCTTTAGAGAGAGTCAAGTAAACGTCACCATAACTTGCATTTTCTACATCTGGCCATAAACCGCTAGGATACTCTGTGTATCCATATTCACCGTATCCCTTCGTATCACCCTCAACCAACCAAAGGATGATTTGAGTATCGTCTGCATCATTAGCATTTGCCTTGAGGAGCAAGTAACCAGCATAAGGAACATCAGCTGTAAGGTTGTTAGCTGTAATAGTGATGGTATCATTTGGTTCTACAGGTTCGTCATCACCGCCAGCCTCAGCAGGAGCCATACCGCTTACAATCACATTGTAGGTGTTAGTTCCGTCAGTGAGAACAACATATAAGGTTGCTACCAAGCCTTCTTTCTCAACAGATGCACCTTCATTCAAGTTAGCAACTTCCACATCGTCAACAAAGCCCATAACAGTGTATGCTTCGTAATCACCATAGCCATTCCATGGCTCAATGTAAAGGAAGATGTTGTGGTTATCATCCTCTGCTTCGATATAGAATATTCCGTCCTCTACTGTAAAGGTTGCATCATACATCTCTACTGTGATAGTTTCACCTGGAGTACCTGGTTCGTCAGTATCACCTGCATTGAGGTTGTACATGGTGAGTTTAACAGTCATACCATTAGAAAGAGTTAAAATAGCTGTCAAGACATTGGTCTCAGTACCTTCAACAGCAGATGCAGCATATTCAGCTGTACCTGTAAATTGGAAGTATGTACCACCTGCATTAAGGCTTCCTTCTACACCTTCGTATGTACCTGCTCCATTGAAGCCAAACACAATCAGGTCGATTTCCATACCATCTGAGTCTGCACCCATAAAGTGGGTCATATTACCCTCTGAAACAGTCTTAAGGTTAGTGCAGGTAATTTCCATATCGTAGGTAGGCTCCTCAACTGCAGGAGCGTTCCAGCGTGGGTCACCGAGGTTAGAACCATCAGTACCTGCACCAAGAGCAGGGCTGCCCTCAGCGAGAGCGAAGTTGCCATTAGCTGCGTCAACGAAGAGAGGATCGTTACTACTGCAGTTGGTATTATTAGCATCAGAATCCAAAGTAGCATTGAAGTTAATCATGTTAGAAACAGCTCCTCCGTATAGGTAGGTAGCGGCTTTTCTTGTTTCAGGGTTTCCAATGATAGTATTAGTAATCGTAAGATCACTAGTCTTGCGGATTTCAATAGCGGCATTACCATTTACTAAATCATAATTCCATATAGTTAGGTGGTCTATAACAACCTTATTAGGTGTGCCTGTTGCATCATTGAAGGCAGAGATATGAATCACACTCTTATATTCATTGTGTGCTATATTATAAATGGTAGAGTTCTTAATTTCAAAATAATCACAAGGATGTTTTTCCTCAAAACCATACTTACTCAAAACTACAGCCTGACCACCATCATGGAAAAGACAATTATTAATCCTCAAAGAGCCAATATGGCATCCTTTACTCCATTGATCAGAGATAGCAAAGTTACTATAGTTTTTGAATTCGCAATTGAGAACGTCAATATTTTCTACTGATGATTCATAAATAGTAATAGGGAATCCTACGCCAGTATCACCTCCATCAAAAACAATACCATCAAAAGTAACTGAAGCCTCAATTTTCAATGTAGCACCTGGGTCGGTATATGCAATAACTGGATTCTCACCAGTTGCAGCTTTGAGAACTAAGCCTTCTTTACCAAGTACAAGACCGCCACTAATGTATCCTAATTCATATTCACCAGTAGTTAGAATAAGTGTGTCATTTACATTGGCTGCATCTACAGCTGCTTGCAAAGTGCCTTTTCCTGGCTCTACGTTAATAACTGTACCAGGAATAATCTCTTGTTCTGTATCCTGATTATCGTCACCAGTGTTGTCACCTCCAGTGTTGTCGTCATCACCTGCTGTAGTATTCCAACGTGGGTCACCGAGGTTGCTACCATCAGTACCTGCACCAAGAGCAGGACTGCCCTCAGCGAGTGCGAAATTACCATTAGCTGCGTCAACGAAGAGAGGGTCTTCGTTGATACAGTCTGTATAAACTGTATTTCCTGAACGCTTAGAAGCATTGTAATAAAGTGTATTATCAACTGTACCATTATAAACGTATAATGCCCTTTGTCCCTTATCTTCTGGTGTGGCAATAATGCTATTGCTAATCTTTAAATTTTTATTTTTACGAACTGAAATAGCACCTAATGAACTTGCATCAAAATTATAGATAGTAACATGATCAATAACGACCTCGCCTTCCTCTGTTTCTCCTTCTCCTAACGCAAAAATATTAACGATACCTGCATAATCGGACATTTTTACATTATAGATAGTAGAATTAGTTAGTTTGAAAGAATCAAAAGGCACCTTACCATCATATCCCAACTGACCTATACTTACTGCTGAACCACCATCATGGAAAATACAGTTATCGATTAGCAAGGAACCTATATGGCATCCATCATACCATCCATCGCTGATTGCGTATTGGGTGTAATTTTTGAACTCACAATTCACAAATGAAATTTGTTCTACAGATACTTCACTAAAAGTTGCAATGAATTGGGCTACGTTATTACCATCAAAAGTAATACCATCAAAAGTAACTGACGCTTTAAGTTGGAATTCCGTTCCCTCTTGTGTCAAAGAAATAACAGGTTTTGCACCCTCAGCAGCTTTTACGTATACACCAGGTGTGTTAAAGGCAATCTCATAAGCCTCCTCATAGAGACCATCAGCCAATACAAGTGTGTCACCTTGGGTGAGATACCAGGCAAGGTTATTGGTACCTGGATTACACTCAACCACAGTTGCTTGCGCTGTGAAACTGAGCGTCAGCGCAGCAAGAAAAAAGAATAATTTTTTCATTGTTTTCTTAATTTAAAAAGTTAATAAAAGAGATTGATTAAAACTATAAATTGCTAATTAATAGTTGTTCCTAATATATTGTACTGTTTCTTTCCTTTGCGAATCAAGAGTTGTTGATTTTGCCAAATCTTCTCTGCTTGCTCTGAAGAAAGAGGAGCAGTAACGTCGGTATTGACATCTGCTTCTCTTTTCCACTGAGCTGACTCTGCCATTGCAGACCAGTTGTTGCGGTCATCCGCGGCAAAAGCAGCATAATAGTATGTGTGTGCCACATTAGCCGTATTATCCACACAAGTTTCTGCTTGACCACGATATATCTCTACACCATCGGTAGTATCTGCGGCAAAACGATCTTCACGGCGAATAATCACCGTCTGCGCATAATCTTTAGCAGGAGTTATCTCTCCCGTCAACAAAATATCGTCTATCCAGAAGCTACCCTCGGTAGGAACCGCAGGCGACACACAAAAACATATACGCACCAAACCATCGAGGCGGCATTGGGTATCGGAATTGGTGTACCAGTCAAAAGCCATGAGCGAAGGGATATTAATCGTGTAAGTATTCCATTCGGTGGAAGAGAGTGTTACCTGCTCGGTGTACCACCAGTCCTCGTGATTGTTCGCCATGTTCTTCACCACGATGCGCAACGCAGAGGATGTACCATTGCCTTTCATACGGAAAGATAAAGTAGGCGTAGTGGTTGCCATGGTCGGTTGGGCAAATACGTAATCAGCCGAAGTAGTCGCCCATGCCTGAGTGACATCAAAATCCACTCGCAACGCCCCGTCCTCCAGCGACAATAGCGCAGTGGCTTGTGCCTCGTTGGCAGGTTGGAAAGTGGCCATATCGGTGGAGAAATCTGCTAAGGGGGTATTGACTGTGACTAAGCGATTCGGATTGTGCCAAGTGAGAGAAATCTTGTCGCCCTCGATGTGTCCAACGAAATTAGTAGGAGCAGGCGGAGCGATGGTATCTTCCACGAGTGTAATCGTAGTTGGCAATAAAGTAGTATCCGCTACTCCCGAATTACTGATTACCGCATACACATAGTAATCTCCCTTAGGATATACATCGCGGGTATGCCAACAGATTTGTTTAGGAGCCGTGACCTGTGCAGGTATATTGGCTTGAATGAGCGTACCGCCTGTGGTTTCCGCCTTATCGGTATAGTAGAAAGCAATGGTGCTATTCTGCTGTGGGTCGAACGGGAAATAGCGTAGCATCACCGAGTCGCCCACCTCTACATCCGAAAGAGGTGCGGTAAAGGTGATGTTGGGTTGAATCAATTCACCCGCAAGATTGAACTCATATTCATAGAACTGATTGCCAACCGAATCGTATGCCGTAAGCATGACCTTGCTTGCATCAGCAGCCATATCAAGCGTAGAGAAGCAGGAAATCTGTCGGT
>Ga0233370_1000084_pt1 | contig 11331 bp, 9 predicted proteins | sample ElkDunMinimDraft_2_FD_180686 | JGI IMG/M metagenome (GOLD analysis project Ga0233370, IMG submission 180686) | Fecal eukaryotic communites from dung pellets of Tule Elk in California, USA - Elk Dung D2 | ecosystem: Host-associated > Mammals > Digestive system > Large intestine > Fecal | place...
CTTGTGGCAGGTGGGTGATCGTGATGATCTGGCGCGATGTGCCCATCTGGCGCATGATCTCGCCCATCTGACTGGCTATCGCACCGCTGACGCCCGTATCAATCTCGTCAAAGATGATGGTAGGTAGTCCGTTGCTGCTGGCTATCAATGCTTTGATACATAGCATCAGACGGCTGATCTCACCACCCGAAGCCACTTCTGCCACGCGGCGAAGCGATTGGTTTAAGTTCGCGGCGAACATAAACTGCACATTATCTTTTCCTGTCTCCGTAAAGTCTTCTGTTGGTTGAATATCCACGGCTACCTTGGCGTGGGGTACACCCAATCGCTGCATATCTTCCACCAAGTGCATGGCTATCTTCTCGCATACGCTCTTGCGCGACTGAGTCAGTTGCTGAGCGGCACGCTCTGCCTCGCCTTTCAACCTTACACTCTCAACCCTCAACCTTTCTATCTCCTCATCAATATTCTCTATACGCTGTACTTGTTCAGCATACTCTTCGCGCAGGGCAATCAACTCTTCCACCGTTTGCACACGATGCTTCTTCATCAGCGTTTGCAGCATGCTCAAGCGCTCTCCCACTTGCTCCAAACGCATTGGGTCAAGCTCTGTGCGGTCGTATAGACGTTGTATATCGGATAGAATATCTTTCAGCTCAATCTCCACGCTGTCTAAGCGTTCCGTCACTCTGGACAACTCTGAACCATTTTGAACCACTTTGAACAATCCTGAACCAGCGGAGTGGATCATAGCCAGTGCCCCCTGGTCGCTATCCAACTGCTGCAGGGCTTGTGCCAAACTGGCTTGTATCTCTTCTGCATGCGACAGACGATATTCCTCTTCTTCTAGTTCCTCTATCTCGCCTGCTACCAGTTGGGCTTCTACCAGTTGCTGATACTGCCATTGCAGGTAATCGGCATCGGCTTGTATTTTCTTGGCGAGTGCTTCGGCTTTGTGCAGGGCTGCCACTGCTTCTTGATAATTGGTGTATGCTGCGGCATAGGCTTCTCGCTCGCTCTCATTGCCTGCGATGGCATCCACCACTTGTATCTGAAACAGATCATCACCTATCATCAGCGACTCATGTTGCGAGTGGATATCTATCAACTGACGTGCCAATGCTTTCAACTCGGCTTGTGTCACCACTTCATCGTTCACGAACGAACGCGAACGTCCACTTGCACTCAGTTCACGACGTATAACCAGTGTGTCTAATAGCTCGCTTTGCGAGCGATCTAACAGCGAAGCGATCTGACTTCTCACAGTCGAAGACGGTCTAAATAATGCTTCAATCACGCATTTCTCTTCTCCTTCGGTAATACTTTTAATATCGGCGCGTGCTCCCATCACGAGGTTGAGTGCACCCAGTATGATACTCTTACCGGCGCCTGTCTCGCCTGTCATAACGGAGAAACCCTCATGGAAATCTATATCCAAGTGGGAAATCAGTGCATAATTGCGTATGTGAAGATGTGTCAGCATATACTTTGCAAAATACCGCGCAAAGGTACAAAAAAAAACGCACATACGCAAGCGGAGTGAGCATTTTTAGACGAAACAATAGATTTTTTATCTATTAGTACCACCTTTATCCCACTATAGGAGCTTGCTCATGATAGTGAGGATGAAAGTGGTACAAAAAGGCGAAGCCGTATTTTCGTCTAAAAAGGAGAACGTAGCTGTAGTATGGGCTGCGTAGGGTGGCAGTAGCTTCGAGGTGGGCGAGTGCCTTTTTGGTACGAGGTCGGTGCCCTCGAAGGTACAAACCCCACGACGCACCCTCGAAGGTACAACTGTGTCGTTCAATGCGAGGACGTAGTCCGCATAATTGGCATAAAAAGCCAAGGCAGACGTCCGAAAGTTCCTTTTTTTTTACATACGCAAATAAAATCTTAAGATTTTAATATTTCCTTTACACTTAACGGGTTTTTTACGGGTTCTCGACGGGTTAATTAGTGTCCCTTGCTTCTTTCTTCCCCTTGCTCAACAGGTCCCGTCTCGCGTATCCCCAAATATGATTTGGATATCCCCGCCTCTACACCCTCCGATACCACTCCGATACCACTCCGAAGGGATAAGCCATAAATAAAGGGAAGCAATCAATGCTTCCCTGCGTATTTCTCCGCAAATGCTTTGCGGACTCTCAGTTGTGCTTCGGTGGGTGGTTTATCGCGTTTTGGGCAGCGCTGTATGACCTCTTTGCCATATTGCACACGAGCATAATACTCTTTTCCTAATTTTCCTTTCAAGGATTTGATGGGATGATTTAATTCTGCGATCATAATTTGATGGATTTTCAATGGTGAATAATAGAGCGTCGTTATTGTCGGTTTCGTCGGAATATAAAACCGACAAACCGACAGAACCGACAATTTACGCAGATTCTTTTTTGTGAGAAATTTTGCGATAATTACCGTGGCTAATATGTTCTATATCAGCAGTTTGCACATATTTACCAAGCCATCTTTCTAAGGTTCGTATATGCACTCCAAGGACCTGAGCTTGCTCTATGGCGTCCTGCTTGGTAAAGTCCGTGGGAAGCATTTGGAAGAACTGGCGCTGGAGCATGTTGCCACCAATCTCGCCCACAGGAGTCGCCTTCAGTTCGGGCATCATCTGGAAGACCATCGCAGCGTGCATCAGTAGTTTGTGACCAATGAGGAGCATCGTCTGGAAATCCTCGTCGGAGCACACTACACGCTCGGGCAGCGGTTGGGTCATATCGAGGCGCAAGCCCATGAGAATCATGCCAATACGCTTCATGATAACAGGCATACGCTTGAGCGAGGCGTCGAAGAGGTCGCCAAACTCGGCGCTGTAGTTGTCATACTCGCTGCGGAACATGCGGCGGATGGTCTTGAGTTGGGCATCGGAGAGGTAGAAGTAGCACTCGTGTCCTGCCGTCTCCATCCAGAGGTAGCGGTCGCCGAGTTCCGAGGCAAGGCGGTCGTAGAGGATGGCTTCGAGAGGTGTATTCCCCTCTGTATCAATATCCCATACTTTATCATCGAAGTCCATGCGGGAATTGACCACATAGCAGGCGAAGCGGGACATGAGTCCATTCTCGCGGTTGCGCAACAGCGGCGACACTTGGTTGGGCGTACCCGACAGAAGCATGGCGATACGAGGCGAGCGAATCTCGATGAACTCGTTGTTCTGACGGCGGAGTTGGCTGACGGTTTCGTGCTCAAAGATACAGCGAACGATATCGCCAAACTGACCATAAGCCGCGCGGAGTGTTTGTGTTAACGTGTCCATCTCCGTGGCGAAGACGATGCCGCGTCCGTCGTACTCGTCCATCATCTTCAGCAGGGCTGAAGCAGAAGAGTTGGCAGGGATATACACCTGTTTGCCATTGTTGCCTTCGATAGCCTGCAGCAGCAGGCGACCGTAGTTCATGATACCTTTGCCCGAAGCAGCGGGAGCAACAATCATGGTCAGCAGCTCGGGGCTGTAGGTGTGGTGAGGGCGACCGTGCAACATACGCATCGCGGGCAACGCGTAGGCGCAATTAGTTAATAAGGAGAGCAATAGCATGTCGCGTGTCTCGCCTGCGGGAGTGACGCTGAGCGCTTGCTCAAGGAAGGTTGGCAACTGTCCCTCGGTCATGTGAGGGGTGATGAGAAGATCATGCTTCTCGGTGTTTAGGTTGGAGTTTAACATAAATAATAATAAGGTTTAAAAGGTTAATAATTGAGTTTTTTGTCTAAATCAAAATTGGTGTTGTCGATTTTGATTTAAGAGCGGAGGCATTGAGCGCCTAATGTCGCAAGGCGACAGTCATTGCGCAAAATTGCCGAACGCGAGTGCAAAGTTACAACAAAAACCGCTTCTTTCAATGGTTACACCAAATTATCGGAAGTGAAAATATAATTTTCTTTATAACTCACTCAATATCAATAATAAAAATGCTTGCATTTCTGCAAGCAAATCGGAGGTTTTTTCTTAAAAATCGGAAATGACGTTTCCACCTCCCACCTCATCCCCTCATCACCTCATCACCCCATCACCCCATCACCTCTCCTTCCTATGTCCCTTTCCCCGAATGCTATTCGGGTATTCCCTGAGCGCTCGAGGAGTGATTGATTCGAGCGCCACATTGTCTCTATTGTCGTTCATTCTTTCCTTCCCCTTGCTCGACGGTGTCCCGTCTCGCGTGTCCTGATTCTCTATCCGCCCACTTCCCACCTCATCACAAAAAAATCCTCGCCCAGTTCACAAGGAACCAAGCGAGTTTCTTTGTTTATTATCCCGAATAATTCGGGTATCCTCTTTCCCGCTACCAGTTTAGTGCTCGACGGTGTCCCGTCTCGCGTGTCCTGATTCTCTATCCGCCCACTTCCCACCTCATCACAAAAAAATCCTCGCCCAGTTCACAAGAACCGAGCGCTTTTCTTTGTTTATTATCCCGAATACTATTCGGGTATCCTCTTTCCTGCTACCAGTTTAGTGCTCGACGGTGTCCCGTCTCCTGCATTCCCAGACTCCCTATAAAAAATCCTCGCCCAGTTCACAAGGAACCGAGCGAGGAGAGGGAAGGAGCGATTTTAATCAAACTACTTTTCCGTTACTGCTTTTTCTTCAGGACAAAGTTAATAGTAGCACCTCCCGCTACATCATAACTTCCGTCTTCCCATTGCATTTTCACAAATTTTATCTGCCCTTTCTGAACTTGTGTTTCATATATGCCAGCAGTGTCTGTCGCCACCACATATACATCCAAGAAGTCTACTCCATAGCGAGCTACTTGATTTACTTCGTAATGCCCCTGTTCATCAGAATAGACATAGTATTTTTCTTTTTTAGGATAATATTCTTTCAATTCTTCATCATAAAACACTTCTATTTGTATTCCCTTTAATAAGTCTCCGTTTTCGTTGGACACGACTCCTGTCACTCCTTCCAATCCAGGTACATGGTCATCAGGTAATGTTGGGATATCTGGCGTATTAGGAAGTGGTTCACACCCCATGCCAACAACCACGACGGCTACTAATAACATAAATTTACTAATTGTTTTCATACGCTTTTAATTTTTTGAGTTCAACTAATTTTATTTCCGCTTGCAAAGTTACAACAATATTATGACATGTGCAACAGATATACAAAATTGCTAACATATCGTATATTAACATCTGCTGATTATCAATATGTTAGGTGTGCAAATTGCTAACACTCTGTTCGTTAAATTTAATCAATGTTAGACAAATTTTGTAAGAAAAAATGCAATTGAGAAGATGGAATGCCTAATTTTTTAACAAGACGTGTCTTGAGCACACGAACGGTTTTCTCGGTATTACACAGATATGTTGCAAGTGCTGCTGCTGATAGCTGAGGATAAACAAAAGTGAAGACACAAAAGACTTTTTCTTTGTTTGTTAAACCCAATTGATCCAATGCTTGTAGCCAATCGCATAAATAAGGAGCAACATCCGTCTTTAATTGATCATAATTATTCCATTTGGTTAGAGGTGTTGGATACTTGATACGAATTTTCTCCAAACATTTTTCGTAATGACTAGTACGTTCTTGCTTCTGCAGGTAATTAGCTTGTTCTTCTAATTGCACCGATAAATTAACTATCTGCTCACATGCTATGCGGTTGCGTTGGCGATACACGACTGCACCTATAGCTAAAATGATGTAAATAACTACTATAATAGTCAAGGTAATCCATACCCAACGCCAGGGGTGTGGATTCGATAAATATGTTTGTAGGCGTTGGTGAGCAAGAGAATAGCATTCTTTCTGTTGTGCCAATAGGCGATTTTTGTCTGCTCTTTGATGAGAATAGGTTGCCAATAACTCTACGTTATTATTCGCCTTGGCATTTTCTATCAAAATATAATAGGCATTTGAGCAATAGTTCGGATTTTCTGAATTAGCGACTATCCATTCTGCGTAAGGAACGGCACTTCCAATTTGATTAATTTGATAATATATCTGTAAAATCTTCAACCAACTAAAGCATTTGTCATTTTTAGTTCGCCAATAATCTAATCCTTCCTGAAAATATACCAATGCCGAATCATACTGCCGTTGCGCATAAAAATACAGTCCACATGTCTCATAATAACGTGCTTGATATGCACTATCTAAGTGGTATGTTTGTGCTATTCGTAATATACTATCTGCTTTGTTAAATTGATGTAACTCTATCGTTTGCAAACTTACATTCAATAAACTTTGTGCGTATCTCCATTCATCGCCACTTTCCTTGAATGCTTCTTTAGATCGCTCATAAAAGATCAATGCTAAACTATCACTATTGTTCTGCGCGCAGATATAACCCATACACGAGTTTACGCGTCCGCGATAGATGGGATCAGCTATCTGCAAGCGGTCGGCTGCGATATAATGCTCCGCAGCTTCGGCAATATGATTGGATAGACTAAGGTTTCGCCCCATGTAATAGTGCGCCTTGCCCAGGGTATTGTTCATCAATAACCTGCCCACAGGATTATCCAATCTGCGAATGGTTTGCCCCAACGCCGCTGTGTCATCATAAATCACATGCTCCGTCTGATCCAGACTATCCGCCGTGGCAATCACATCCTTTGCCTCTTGCCATCTACAAGAAGCCAACAGCACAGGCAACAACAGCAATATGATACGTAACCTTCTCAGCATATTTTTTATTCCGCTTGCAAAGTTACTACATTTTTTTGAATAATGCAAATGTTTTCATTTTTTGTCCCATGTTATGATTTGATTTTTTCTTTCATTCGTTTCATTCGTCGTTCAAACAAGATCACTTTTTTTTGTGGGTTGTTAATGCGTTAGGCGCATTCTTCCAACCCGCAAAGAAAACTGTTCTCGAATTGTCTTCAATTGTCAATTAAATTGTCAATAATTGTCTTTTAAATAATAATCCCTCGCCGCTCGCTGTGTTGTTGCGAGCGGAATAAGTTGTTGAATCAAGTTGTTTGTGTTGTTGATTTAACTTATCCTCGTCGCGGCAGGGATATTGATTGCCGCGAAACATTGTCTCTATTGTCGTTCAAATCATCTCCCTCGCCGCTCGCTGTGTTGTTGCGAGCGGAATAAGTTGTTGAATCAAGTTGTTTGTGTTGTTGATTTAACTTATCCTCGTCGCGGCAAGGGATATTGATTGCCGCGAAACATTGTCTCTATTGTCGTTCAAATCATCCCCCTCGTCGCTCGCTGTGTTATTGCGAGCATGAAGAAGATTATAATCTTCGATAGTGAGCGCCTGCGAGGTCCCCGAAAATGCTCGTGGCATTTTGGGGTGCTGTTGACATAACTCCTATGGCAGGAATCAAGCGAACGGGAGAATAAAACGGTTGTTAAGCAAGGGTAGCAAAATGGAATAATGAAATCGGGATATATAGTAGCGATTATTACACTATAACATAAAAAAATATGTTCGTTGTTTGCGTATATCATTTTTTTTTACTACTTTTGCAGCACAATTAACAAACAAGAAAGATTAAAGAGATGGAAAATCGTAGATTTGAAAGCAAAAATGAGCCCGAAATCGTCTATTCACGCGCAGTGAAAGCAGGCAAACGCATCTACTATTTAGATGTAAAGAAAGCTCGCAATGAGGACTTGTATCTCTGTATCACAGAGAGCAAACGCAAACAAACAGGTGAGATGGAACCTCCACAATTCGAGAAACACAAAGTGTTCCTCTACAAGGAAGATTTCGCACACTTCACCGAAGGTCTCAACGATGTAATTGCGTTTGTACAAAGCCAACTCGGCACAATCGAAGAGCGTCAAGAGTGGACTCCTGAAGCTGAAAATGTAGAAAATGTAGAGGAGAAACCCGAAGAGAAATCAATCTTGGGAAGTATCTTGAATAAGTTTAAATAATCTGATCGACTATTTCGTCGGCTACCTCCTGCTTCAGAAGAAGTGGGAGGTCTTTTTTTGTGCCATCGGCATAGAGTAGCGTCACCTTGTTGGTATCTACGCCAAAGCCCGCTCCCTGATCTTGCAGCGAGTTGAGCACAATCATATCTAGGTTCTTGGATTGTAGTTTGCGCAAAGCATTGGCCTGCTCATCGTGTGTCTCCAGCGCAAAGCCCACCAATGTCTGGTGCGCTTGTTTGGTTTGTCCCAACGCTGCTGCAATATCCGTAGTCGTTTTCAGCTCAATGGTCATGGCTGTTTGACCGGGCTGTTTTTTGATTTTCTTATTCGCTGTTTCTTGAGGAGTGAAGTCTGCTACAGCCGCACATAAAATGGCGATATCTGCTTGTGGGAAAGCTGCGGTGGTGGCTTGGCACATCTCTTCGCTGGACATTACATCCACCACTTGTAGCGGACAGAATGCTTGCCATGGCTTCAGCGACAAGTGTGTGGGACCACTGACCAATGTCACCTTTGCACCTCTATTAAGGCACGCGCGCACGAGCGCGTAGCCCATCTTGCCAGTAGAAGCATTGCTGATATAGCGCACAGGGTCAATGGCCTCTTGGGTAGGTCCAGCCGTGATGAGCACCTGTTTGCCCTCCAATGTCTTAGGGGTCAGCGCATATTCTACAGCAGCTGCCAGGACGTCAATCTCCTGCATGCGTCCTTTGCCTGTGGTACCGCATGCCAATGGTCCATCGGCGCAGTCGAGCATGGTGATATTCTCCCACTGGGATAAGATCTCGATGGCATGTTGTGTGGCAGGCGACTGATACATCTTGTCGTTCATTGCAGGAGCGATCACCACGGGTTTGCGCATGGCGGCAAAGGTGGTGGTCAGTGCATCGTCTGCGATACCATGTGCCATCTTGCCGAGTACGTTGGCTGTGGCAGGAGCTATGAGCATCAAGTCTGCCCAATCGGGTAGGGAGATATGCTCGGTACTATGCTCGTTGATAGCAGCAAACACGTCGGAATACACCTTATGCCCGCTCACCGTTTGCAGCGTAAGAGAGGTGACAAACTCCAAGGCATGCTTGGTGGTTGTCACCTGTACGTCTGCACCTGCTTTCTTGAGCAAGCGGATTAGTTCGGGAATCTTATACGCAGCAATGCCGCCGCTAATTCCGACTAAGATATGTTTGCCAGCTAAATTCATTCGAATTGCTACAATGTTAGCTATTAAACCAATTCGTTGCTAGAACTCAAAATCTAACAGCGACGCAGTCGCGATCTAACAGTATAACGGTCTAACTTCTAACAGCCACAAAGTGGCGGTCTCTTTACTTCAACGCCTCATCACGGTTGCCACCGCGGTAGATGAGTTGGTTGTCAATAAACTCTTGGGTAGCAATCAAGGTTGCCTTTGGCAATTGCTCGTAGCTCTTAGAGATCTCTATTTGCTCTTGGTTCTCATAGGTCTCATCCGCAGACTCTTGTGGCACAGAGAAGTCTTGCAACTTAGCGTCGAGCTCTTTCTTCATCGCTGTGCTGATTTGGTTGCTGCGTTTACCAAGAATAGCTACGGTCTCATATACGTTGCCTACCTTCTCGGTCAGTTCGTTCATGTCCCTGGTGATAGTGTTGTTGGGAGCAGTAGTTTTTTTGTAATCGATCATATCAATAATGTTATTTAGTTTCTGTGATTTTTTGCAGTTCTTTGTGAATACGCTCAGCGGCTGCAATATGCTTCGACTCTGGGTATTGAGTGACAAAGCTATAATACTCATCTTCTGCTTCAATCGCGCGCTCTTTTTTGCGTGCGTCCACCGAGTTGATGGCTTGTTGATATTTAGCTTGCAAGATCAGCCAGTTGAGCTCCTCCTGATACTTGTTGGTAGGGTATGCCTTCAGCGCATTCTTTGCCACAATCTCCGCACTCAGGTAGTTGTTGCCCAGATAGGTACCCAGATTATAGTAGAGCTTAGCGCTCACAAACTCCTTATAAGCCAATCGGTCGTACAATTCGTTCATCTCCTGATATGCCTGCTCTGCGTATTGACTCTCAGGGTGCAATTCTACGAATTGTGTAAAGAACTGAATGCCCTTTTTGGTATCCGCTTGATCCAAACGAGCGTCCGCTGCGTCTAGATAATAGCAGTGCCCCACTTGGAAACGCGCCTCCATGATATATCTACCCTTAGGGTAGCTGCGGATATATGCTTGGTAGTACTCTGCTGCCGTCACATAATCTTCCTGCCCCATATAACAGCGTGACAGATAAATCAATACGTCCTGCGAACGGTCAGAACCTTTATAGTAGGCAGTGACATCATCCAATAGGGTCTGCGCTTTGAGATATTGCTTATCATTGAAATATACCAACGCTTTTTGGTATTTCAGATCAGGGTCGGTGGACTTGAGCAGTTGTTGATACTCGCCACATCCTACCACGCAAAGTGCACAAACCAATGCACACGCGATACGTTCTATTTTATGCCAGAGTTTTTTCATTTTCTTTCCGACCATTTTAGGTCAAAATACAAATCAGCCCGCAAAGGTACGAAAAAAAAATGACATGCACAAATTTTTCTTTGAAAAGTTGAATTTATTTGTATATGTCAGAAAAATGTAGTACCTTTGCAAGGTAAAACTATATAATTCCTTAAAAAATAATAACCCATGAAAATAATTAAAATTATTCTTTTGGCTACCAGTTTATTGGTATCTACTAGTTCCGTATTTTCAGCAGAACGTTGGTTGGAAAACTACAAGAAAGTGCTGGTGATTGGTGCTCACCCCGATGATCCTGAGACCGTATGCGGTGGTACAATGTTAAAGTTAAAAGCTTTAGGAGCCGAGGTGGTGACGGTATATTTCACTTCGGGTGAGGCGGGTATAGCGGGCAAGAGCCACGAAGAAGCGCGCGCTATCCGTCAGGAAGAAGCAAAGAAGGCGTGCGAGGTGATGGGCGTGCGTAGTATCTTCATGACACAAGTGGATGGCAATACCGAGGTGAATAAAGCGCGTTATGACGAGATGAAAGCCCTGATTGAAGCCGAAAAACCTGATATGGTGATTACCCACTGGCCTATCGATTCGCATCGTGACCATCGTGTTTGCGCGATGTTGGTATATGATGCATGGCGCAGAACGGGATATAGCTTCGACTTGTATTATGGCGAAGCGATGAGTGGTTTGCAGTCGCAAAACTTCGTGCCTACCTTGTGGGTGGATATTACCGAGTATCGCGAGCAAAAGGACAAGGCATGTCGTTGCCACGTGAGTCAAGGTATGGACGAGGTCAAAGTATGGCACGATGCCATGGAGATCATGCGCGGTTTGGAGCACCACTGCAAATACGGTGAAGCGTTTATCAAACAACAATGGAAAGACTAACTTTCGAAGCGTGAAAATAGTTGTCGCATCCGATTCGTTTAAAGATTCGTTGACCTCGTTGGAGGTGGCTACAGCTGCGAGTGCGGGCATACGCGCTGTGTTGCCAGAGG
>Ga0233370_1000085_pt1 | contig 11261 bp, 8 predicted proteins | sample ElkDunMinimDraft_2_FD_180686 | JGI IMG/M metagenome (GOLD analysis project Ga0233370, IMG submission 180686) | Fecal eukaryotic communites from dung pellets of Tule Elk in California, USA - Elk Dung D2 | ecosystem: Host-associated > Mammals > Digestive system > Large intestine > Fecal | place...
AAGCAGCCGAGCAGCTTAAATCACTCATGGCTGATCCCGACACATGGAAAGATTCTGAAATCAATGGCGACAAACTGGCTCGATTAGCAGGCACCAATCGCAATTACCTACAACAGGCAGCTAAGGAATTAGGATTTACCGGACTTACCGAGATGATCCACCGCCGCCGAATTGACTATGTGTGCGAACAACTGCGCATCGACCCTAACGCTTCCATCCAAGACCTCTTCTACGATGCTGGATACCGATCACGCACCACAGCATGGAGACATTTCAACGAAATAGTAGGATATACACCTACCGAATTTATTGAGCGAAACATCAAGCCTAAGACACCAGGCAAACCTAATCGCTAATCCGCACTATGCATTTCTCATATATAGATTCCATATACAACCTCATTATTCTCGGCATACACGTCTTTGTCCAATTGGCGGCTGCCGTGCTGATCTATATCAAACATCATGAGCCACACAACCGCTCATGGCGCTATATTTTTGCATTCTTCATCATCTCCACAATAGCCTCTGTGGGAGAAATCTTTATGATAACGCACAACACCGTAGTACTAGATTACTACAAGATATTACACCCAACTATCATCATCCCTGGATTTTATATCTATGTGCTACTACTATGCTACGTCATCGAAATCATCCATCCGCGGTGGTTGAGCTTCAAACGAGCAGCAATACTATTCCTACCTAGTACCGTTCTTGCACTATACGTATTATACTATGTCCATATCGGAGAAATCACCGATATATATAGTATCTCACGTCTGACTGCTGAGAGCACAACGCCAAATGTGCTAGCACGTATCCTATTCGCTGCTATTTACCTCCCATATTCGATCATACTGATTATCATGCGGTTTAAATGGAAAAATCCTCGAATACAAAAATACATCGACGTGCTAGTCCTATTTGTCGTTCTTATGGGAGGGTCCTATATCATTAGCCGCGGATTACAAACATTCGAAGGATATATCATTCACGAGATACTCTACCTACTTCTCACCATCACCATCATCTACACGGAGCACTACGAACGTCTGCACATACCACTTGAGAGCGTTCGAACATATTACCAACAGCCAGATGTGCTCGACAACACCATGATCACGGTCAATGTGGTGGCACATAACCTGCGCGAACTAATGAATGATCCATCTGTATGGCAAGATCCAGAACTAACTGCGGATAAAGTAGTCAAACTAGTAGGTACCAATCGCACCTATATTCAACACGCAGCCAGACAACTGGGATTTGCTAACCTATCCGATATGGTACACAGACGTCGCATCGATTATATTTGCGAGTGCCTGCGCAAAGACCCTAATGCTAACATACAAGATCTCTTCTGGGATGCCGGGTATAGATCTCGCGCCACTGCATGGCGAAATTTCACAAACATCGTAGGGCGCACACCTACCGAGTTCATCGCCAGAAATACCCCCCCAGACAAAATGACATAAACAATTGATTACAAGATAGTTACAATAATGAAAATTGCATTACTACAATACCCTATTGCCTGGGCGGATAAAGAAACGAATCTCCACCTTGCAGAACAGCGTATTGCAGCATTGGCCGGCAAAGCCGATGTGGCGGTACTGCCTGAGATGTTTGCCACAGGCTTCTGCACGGATCACCCCGAACTAGCAGAAACCATGGACGGCGACATCATCCGCCGCTTGCAAGCCGTAGCAGATCAGAGTGGTGTAGCCGTTGTGGGTTCGTTTATCTGTTTACCCGACTCCCGACTTCAGACTACTGATTTGCCTTCTAAGCTCGTCAATCGCGGTTTCATGATAAAGCCCAATGCACCCATTGAGATTCAAGACAAACGCCACCTCTATGCCCACGGTGGAGAAGATAAGTTCTTTGAACAAGCAAGCGAGCGTACCACCTTTGAATATAAGGGCGTGAAAATACAATTACTGGTTTGCTACGATTTGCGATTCCCCGCATGGGCACGCAACCAGAGTGGGTATGACTACGACATCTTGCTGGTGGTAGCCAACTGGCCCGATATCCGCATTCAATATTGGGATGCACTTATCGCAGCTCGTGCCACGGAGAACCAATGCTATATTGCAGCCGTTAACTGCGTTGGTGATGATGGTATGGGCTTGCATTATAATGGTCATTCTGTAGCGTATGATACTCGTTTACAGCCGATTGTATCTTTCGCTGATGACGAAGAAGGTACCAAGATAGCCGAGTTTGACATCAGCAAACTACACCACTTCCGCGAGGTACTTCCCCTCTGGAAAGATATAGACAATTTTACACTGCAATAAATAAAGAATTCGATTGAAAAACTAGCAGAAAGAAAACTTTCTGCTTTTTTATTTGCATTTATGCATTTTTTGTTGTACCTTTGCCACGATTTTGAAATAATGACCTACAATTGGAACATACGATGCTTAACGGCTGTGGAGCAAGAGACGCAACAGCACTTGGAGCGCGAACTGAATATCAGTTCGGCTGCAGCACGTATGTTGGTGGTACGTGGCATACAAACCGCCGATGAGGCACGCGCGTTTGTGCGTCCGTCGCTCGACAAACTGCATGACCCATTCCTCATGAAGGACATGGACAAAGCCGTAGAGCGTCTGCACCAAGCCATCACCCAAGGTGAGAAGATCCTGATCTACGGCGACTATGATGTGGATGGTACCACTGCTGTGGCGCTGATGTATCGGTTTTTGGATAAGGTAATCCAAGAGCAAGGAACCACGAGCCAAGACATAATAGATTATTATATACCCGATAGATATACAGAAGGTTACGGCGTTTCTACACAGGGTATTGACTACGCTGCGGCAAATGGATGTGGGCTGATTATCACATTGGATTGCGGCATCAAGGCGGTGGAGAAAGTAGCATACGCAGCCAGCAAAGGCATTGACGTCATCGTATGTGACCACCACACACCTAGTGATGAACTACCCTCTGCAGTGGCAGTACTCAATATGAAACGCAGCGACTGCCCTTACCCATACAAGGATCTTTCGGGTTGTGGTGTAGGTTTCAAACTCGCACAGGCATATACCCAAAGATACTTAATTGAGGCGAAAGGCAATGAGGCTATTAGGCTATCAGGAGAGAGGCTTCTGCCACTACTGCAACTACTAGCGATGTCCATCGCTTCGGATATCGTACCTATCACAGGCGAGAATCGTATCCTGGCGCACTTTGGCATTCAGCAGCTCAACAAGGCACCTTTCACGGGTCTATCGGCTATTATGCAGGTGGCTAGTATCGAAGCCAAGACACTGACTATCAATGATCTTGTATATAAGATTGGTCCACGCATAAACGCGTGCGGACGCATGAAATCGGGTCGCGCGGCAGTAGAACTACTGCTCACGGATGACCCAGATTTTGCTCGCCAACAGGCAGAAGAGGTGAACCATCACAACGAAGATCGTCGCGACTGCGACACCGAGACTACCAAGGAGGCATTGCAGCAATTGCAGGACGACCCGACCTTCGCTAATCGTCGTTCGACCGTAGTATATGCCCCTCATTGGCACAAAGGAGTGGTGGGGATTGTGGCATCGCGTTTGACGGAGACCTATTACCGTCCAACTATCGTACTTACTGCAGGCGAAGATGGCATCATCTCGGGTTCGGCACGATCGGTGGGAGGATTTGACATCTATGCCGCTATTGACTCGTGCTTGGATTTGCTAACCAACTTCGGAGGACACAAGTACGCAGCAGGACTAAGCATGCACATCGATAATCTACCAGCGTTCTGCGAGCGCTTTGAGCACTATGTAGCGACTCATATCCGTGAGGATCAATTGCAACCTACGTTGCAGATTGAGGCAGAACTGCAATTAAGCGATATTACCAAACAGTTCTACAACGTATTGCGGCACTTGGAGCCCTTTGGCCCAGGTAATCCACGTCCGCTGTTTGTCTCTCGCCGACTGATTAACCACCGCGATACGCGTGCTGTGGGCAAAGAGCGCGAGCATCTTCGACTGGATGTCACCGACCGACTGAACGCTATCACGGGTATCGCTTTCGGTCGTGCGGATATGGCAGAGTATATACAAAACGGCAATCCCGTGGACATCTGCTACGAATTAAACGAAAATACATTCAACCATTATACCACCATCCAAATGATGGTACAAGACATTATACCATGTTCAGTGAATTAGATACCAAAGGTCCTCGCTTGCGTCGAGGCAGTATAGAAGTAGTTTGCGGAAGTATGTTCTCGGGAAAGACCGAAGAACTTATCCGTCGTATGAAACGCGCACAGTTTGCCAAACTGAAAGTAGAAATCTTCAAACCCGCCATTGATGTGCGCTATAGCGAAGCCGAAGTGGTCAGCCACGACCGCAATGCGATCCAATCCACTCCCGTGGACAGTAGCCAAAACATCCTTTTGATGGCTCATGATGTAGATGTAGTCGGTATCGACGAAGCACAATTCTTTGATATGGGCATCGTGGAAGTTGCCAACGAACTGGCTCGCCGCGGTATTCGTGTGATCTGTGCAGGATTGGATATGGACTTCAAGGGCGTACCTTTCGGCCCTATGCCAGCATTGATGGCGATTGCTGACGATGTATATAAGACCCACGCTATTTGTGTGCATTGTGGCGACTTGGCATATGTCAGCCACCGTACTGTGAGCAGCGACAAGCGCGTGCTTCTCGGCGAGACAGAGAGCTACGAACCGCTCTGCCGTGCTTGCTACGAGAAAGCATTAGCAGCGGAATCGGCAGAATCCAAAGGATAAGGCTTAACCAAAGGTTAACTAGGGGTTAACGATTACATGCAATTTGATATAATTCTTCCATTAGCAATTGCGGATGTGTATACCTACAACATCCCTGCTGCTTTATTGCCAATCGCCAATCGCCAATCGCCAACAACTGGCTGCCGGGTACTAGTGCCACTTGGGAAGAAAAATGTCATTGGTATCATCTATCGCAAGCATGAAGGCGAACTGCCTGCAAGCGTAAAAGTGCGCGACGTGTTGCAAATAATAGATGAGACGCCTATCGTCACGGCAGAACAATTGAAACTATGGGAATGGTTGTCAAGCTATTACATGTGTACTCTAGGCGAGGTGATGGCGGCTGCCCTACCCTCTGAGATTATTGACGACAACTACTCCGCAGCTACTACCCAATACATACAATTGGCACCTGCCTATTTGGTACAAGAAGCACAAGAGCAGTTGTTCAGGGAACTGAAACGCGCCAAGAAACAGGAACAATTGGTGCAAGATTTCCTTCGTTTGGATCAAAATTATCAGGTAGAGAGACGTGTGCTCCTAGAGCAAAGTGGAGTGAGTGGAGCTATCCTTAGAATATTGATTGACAAAGGGATATTCTTGGAAGAAGAGCGCCCAATCTCGCGCTTGCGACAATACACAGGCGAGACACAAAAGCCACACACCCTTGATAGTCAGCAAAGTAGAGCAATAGAGGAGATACGAAAGAGTTGGCAAGAGAAAAATGTCACCCTGCTACACGGCGTGACCTCTAGCGGAAAAACCGAAGTATATATTCATTTGATTGATGAGGTGCTGAAACAAGGCAAACAGGTATTGTATCTTGTGCCAGAGATTGCTTTGACCACCCAATTGACCGATCGACTACAGGCGGTATTTGGGGAGAAATTGGTAGTATATCACTCTAAGTTTAGCAATGCAGAGAGAGTGGAGATTTATAATGAGGTTAAAGGCGAAAGGCGAGAGGCGAAAGGCAGGGTGATATTAGGTGCTCGATCTGCTATCTTCCTGCCATTCAGCGATTTGGGGTTGATTATTGTGGATGAAGAACATGAGCCAAGTTACAAGCAGCAAGACCCTGCACCACGTTATCATGCCCGCTCCGTAGCCATCATGATGGCACAATGGTATGGTGCGAAAGTATTGTTGGGTACCGCCACGCCATCTATCGAGAGTTATCACAACGCATTGAGTGGAAAATATGGTTTGGTGGAGATGACGGAGCGTTTTCAGGGATTGCAGTTGCCACACATCACACTCATCGATCTGCAACGCCAATATCATAGAAAGGAGATGTACGGGCATTTTGCCGATCCACTGGTAGATAGAATCCGTGAGGAACTGGCTAAAGGTAAGCAAGTGATATTATTCCAAAACCGCCGAGGCTATGCACCATTCTTGCAGTGTCCTAGTTGCGGTGAGGTGCCTAAATGTCCGAACTGCGATGTAAGCATGACCTACCACAAAGCCAATCGTACCTTGGTATGTCACTGTTGTGGACACAGCACCATCGCTCCCAATTATTGCCCAAAATGTAAGACAGAATACCGCACGCAGGGATTTGGTACAGAGCGTTTGGAGGAGGAGATACAAGGATTATTCCCCGATGCACGCGTGCTGCGTATGGATTTAGATTCTACGCGCAAGAAAGATGCCTATCAAACCATCATTGACCGCTTTGCCAAGCACGAAGTAGATATACTGATTGGCACCCAGATGGTTACCAAGGGATTGCACTTTAACGATGTGAGTTTGGTAGCGGTATTGCAAGCGGACTCATTGCTAAATCAACCTGATTTTCGCAGCTATGAATATGCCTTTCAGATGTTGGAGCAAGTGAGCGGCCGTGCGGGTAGAACAGGTCGCCAAGGCGAGGTGATGATTCAGACATTTGATCCAAAGAACAGTTTGTATCAACACTTGATACAGCATGATTATCAAGGACTTTACGCAGAGCAGATAGCCGAAAGAAAGGCATTTGGTTTCCCACCCTATCATCGCATGATCATGCTGACGCTGAAGCATCGCGACATAGATCGCTTGGCTACAGCTAGCCGTTTGTTGCAACAGCAATTGCAGCAAGTGTTCGGAACTCGCGTTTCGGGTATAATCCTACCAAGCATAGCTCGTACACAGAATATGTACGTGCGTCAGATTCGTTTGACGATTGAGGCAAATGCGAACATCGCACGCGCCAAAGAGATGGTGCGTGAACAGATCATGTTTGTGCAACAACAAACAACGTGCAAGGGAACTATCATCCTACCGGATGTGGATCCGATGTAAAATTACCACGAGCCATCTAAGCTTTGAGCAGGTGTTAGATAGAAATTGGTGGTATCACCATGCCATGTAAAGCGATAGATATTGTATATATTCCTTGGTAAAGGGAATACCAATGGAGCATCCAAAGCTGCCATACCCGTATAATAAGTCACTCCCTCTTGGAAATGTGTAACAGAAGTGCCATCGCCTACACCATCATTATTATGTGCATAAATACCATATAAAATACGCTCATAATCTTCGTAATACACATCCTTAAAGCGGCTAAAGAAATATTCTCCTGGTACGCGCCAACCTCCTTCACGAATGGTGACACTATCTATCGTTTCACAAACCCAGGGAATAGTAGATACAACTTCACCTGTTGAATCAACGGGATAAATATAATCCCAATAGCCATCTACTCGATATTCAAATTGCAAAGGAATTGTACTTGTGCTATCTGTGGTGATAGTCTCCAAGAATAGTTTGCCGGCTGGCTTATTGGTATTAGGGTCAACTACAAAAGCATACACCCAATACTCCGTTTTTGGTTGCAAGAGGGTGAAGAAATGGGTGATATCGCCATACTGCAACGAATGAGAAGAGAAATCCGCCACAAATGGTATATGTTGCTGCAACTGCTTATTACGCCAATATAGATAATCGACATATGCGCTATCCAACGATAAGAGCATAAAGGTCTTAGCAATCTTTTGTGGATCAACCCCCTCCTGTGTAGGTTGAATACTGATGAGATAAAACGCTTCCTTATTGGTAGAAAAACTAACCTGTGCGAAACCTGCCGACACTTGCTCAATATCAATCATAATCTCCACATCTTCGGTATGTGCTGCCACTTCAGGATTACATGCGGCAAAACTAATGAGACATACACCTATGCACATTGCAAAGATTACATGGCCTACGTGATTACGTAACCATGCCTTACAGGTATATCCTATATTAGAAGTTAAAGTTGCCATTTTCTTCTTTTTCATCATTTTTCAACAAAGTTTGTACTGTATAAATAAATCGGACACAACCTAACTGATGGTTGCCATAGTGACCAAAGCTATATTGGATATTCGCATTCTTCCATTTACTTTTCGCACGCATAGCATTCTCAAATGGCACCACATCATCGTCCATCGAATGGAACATGAACACAGGAGCTTTTGGAGTCCATGAATAAGTAAGGATAGAATTCTCTGTCATGGCCTTATAGAGTTCCGATACCTCTTTACTCGTGCGATCCATACCGGTAGCGGTCAGCAAATCGCTTGTCACTTTCGTACCAATCAATGCATTGATTTGGTTGGTGGTATAAAACTTGCTATTCACCCATTCGTCCAAATTCTCATATATATTGCTTGCCATCATGGTACTCATATCTAGATTGAGTTTATTGCCCACGACCATTCCCTGCATCATAATGGGTACTGCGCATGGGTAAGAAGCCCAATTGGTTTCTACAAACTGATCGTAGGTATATTTAATATCATATGGTCCTCCTCCTGCAAACACACGGCGAATCTTAATGGGTTGGTCATGATGTTCTATCTCATGCTGTACAGCCATAGTCGTAGCACCACCTTGTGAATAGCCCATCAAGTAAATATCATCGTGCTCAGGCGCGCAACCGGCTTTTTCTAAAAATGGCACTACCGCGTAGTACATATCTAATACATTGCGTGCTGTAAGTTCCATCACCAAATAGGGGTGCACCTTATTAGCTGTGACACCATATCCTATGTAATCGGGAATAATCAACGCATAACCTAACTTCACGAGCAATCCTTCCAATGAAAATATATTACTTGGAGCTTCTTTATTGCTAGCAATAGTATAGTGTGATACCAATATGTATCGTTTAATAGGGCCTTTTGCTGGTAGAATCACTTTTCCTGATAACCAAATTGGTTGGTCATCCACATCCACAGACTTATAAATACCACTCACCTCTACGGCAACACTCGTTTTGCTAAAATCCAACAACTCTTGCATGATACCCGCTACGGAAGTGGACGTTGCTCGTTGCGGAGGTGTTACCCCTGCAATATTCGTCTGAAATGTGGCTGCAGTATCTACTATGCCAACTAATTCCAACCACTCTGGATCGTTGCCCAAATCTTGCAGGTTGGTAGTCTTTTGCGATATTACACGAAAAGTAGTATTCTCCGCCATATTTAAATCGGAGAAATCTACATATTTCACTTCGCCTTTATAGCAGCCTGTCAGCAAAAGAAGGAACAGCTGTACAAAAATAATATTACGCTTCATATTCTCTCTATTATCTAAAATCTACGCCCCACTGATAGAGTAAACATCCGTGAGCCAGTTAAATAGACTTCATGCATATTCATTAGCGAATATAATCCGCCAAACTCCACTGCACCAAACCACTTTTCGTTGCCTACACTCATCCCGAGAACAGTAAGATTCAGCGCTGGAGCAAGTGCAGTCTTGCGACCGCGGTAATCTAATTCGGAACCAGTGTTTATATTCAAACCTGCCCCTAATCCCGAATACAGGAACACATATTTGGAGTGCATGTATGTAAACCGCGTTGTAACTATAATGGCAATATTATGGAAGTTGCAATTCTTTTCGCGACTCACCTCTTCGCCTAATCCATTGCGGTTTACCTTATCCCATACTACGCCACTATAATCAATCATACCACCGACATTAAACCAATTGCGAACGCGATACTGATATTCCGCGAACCAATGTTGCGTATAACGATATCGCTCTTCGTACTGTCCCATATAGGATTCTGGATAAATCGTAGGGTGAGGTTGATTATACCACACCAATGTCTCAAATAGTTGATCTCCCCATCCTACACGTAGTTCATGACGGACGGAATCATATGAATAACGCCTTACATCGCGAATAGAATCTCGATAATCACGAATTTCTTGACGTACCGAATGACGATACTCACGAATAGCAGTATTCATAGAATCAATTGCTACACGATCATACTGCGCAACCGCTAATAGCGGAGAGAACAGCAAACAAACAAATATGATCAGCCGTTGAAAACGCATATTATTAATTAATTTAGTAAAAAAGTAAATGAATGTGCAAAGGTACTATATTTTTTTGAATTACGCAATTTTCTATACCATTTTTAGGAATAAATCATAAAAAAGTACCTCCCTACTCAGAAAGTAGAGAGGTACTTCGTATTTAAATTGCAGAATTACAATTCGTTGAGTTCCTCTTGGCGAAGTTGCGCCTCAGCCGCAGCTGCTGCACGCGCAGCTTGGATAGCAGCGTACTCCTCCGCATTATGAACGCTGATGTGTTGGAAGTCACGAAGACCAGTACCTGCAGGAATCAAGTTACCACAGATAACGTTCTCCTTCATACCATCGAGGTAGTCCACCTTGCCTTGGATAGCAGCTTCGTTGAGCACCTTAGTGGTCTCTTGGAAAGAAGCAGCTGACATGAAGGACTTAGTAGCAAGAGCTGCACGTGTGATACCTTGGAGCACTTGGCTTGCGGTTGCGCACATGGCGTCACGAGCTACAACAAGTTTCTTATCCTTACGACGGAGAGAAGAGTTTTCGTCGTGGAGACGGCGTGCAGTTACGATTTGACCTGCTTTCAAGGTCTCGCTATCGCCAGCATCGGTAACCACTTTCTTGCCCCAGATACGATCGTTCTCCTCAAGGAAGTCGATCTTATCTACGATTTGCTTCTCGAGGTAGCGTGTATCACCGCCATCTTGGATCTCTACCTTACGCATCATTTGACGAACGATAATCTCAAAGTGCTTATCGTTGATCTCCACACCTTGCATACGGTAAACTGATTGTGCCTCATTTACGATATAGTCTTGCACCGCAGTAGGACCTTGGATAGCAAGAATATCTGCAGGAGTGATAGCTCCATCAGAGAGTGCAACACCTGCACGAACATAATCGCCCTCTTGTACGAGGATTTGTTTACCCAGTGGGATGAGGTAAGATTTCACCTCGCCAAGTTTGCTGGTGATAGTCAACTCGCGGTTACCACGTTTGATACGTCCGAAGGTCACCTCACCATCAATCTCAGCCACGATAGCTGGGTTAGATGGGTTGCGTGCCTCGAAGAGCTCAGTTACACGTGGGAGACCACCGGTAATATCGCCTGCAGTACCGAATGAGCGAGTTTGAGTGAAGAGTGAATCACCGACCTTCACCTCAGCGCCATCCTCGTGAACGAGCAATGCC
>Ga0233370_1000086_pt1 | contig 11198 bp, 8 predicted proteins | sample ElkDunMinimDraft_2_FD_180686 | JGI IMG/M metagenome (GOLD analysis project Ga0233370, IMG submission 180686) | Fecal eukaryotic communites from dung pellets of Tule Elk in California, USA - Elk Dung D2 | ecosystem: Host-associated > Mammals > Digestive system > Large intestine > Fecal | place...
ATCGGTCTTACCCAAGCCGACATTGCCAACGTGAAACAAAACGACTTGCGCAATCCTAACGCTGCTGTAAAAGATCACGGACGCTTTGGCTACGACTACCGCATCAACATGATAAATGCCAAGATTTGGGCACAAAACGAGTGGAAATGGAATGCTGTTGACCTATACTATGGTTTGCAGTTCACCTATTCTTCTATCCAACGTACTACCGACATGCTCAATGGTCGTGCATGGTATTTGGCAAAACTCAATCCTGATAACGCTTGGTACTACCTTGCAGATAATGCAAATGCAGTGTTGGCAGGCGAAGCACTTCCTACACGCCTCGTTGGCTCGGGTCACCACTTTGTGGATCCTGCTGTTAAGTTGGGTGCTACATTCAAGATTGACGGACGCAACCATATCAAAATCAATGCGATGGCTGAGACCAAGGCACCTCTTGGACGCGATGCATACATCTCTCCACGTGTGCACGACCGTGCCGTAGAGAGTATCTATCGCCACGATTATGCACGATACTATGCACAACAAAATGGTACATCATGGCTGCAAGAATACTTCGGATCAAACCAAAAGATTGCTGCTGGTGACTTGACTTATTCATTCAACTATCCTATCGTGCGTGGTCGTATCACTGGCTTCTTCACCCAATTCTGGAATGGTACCGAACTCAATGGTTACTACGATGACGAAGCACGCACCTTTGTAAATCAATCACTTACAGGTATCAACCGCCGTCATATGGGCGTAGAGGCAGCGGCAGCTGTCAAACTCGGATTGTACTTCACCCTTACAGGTGTAGTGAGTGTAGGCGACTATCGTTATACCAAAAACGCGCTGGCAATCACCTCTGCTGAGAATGGTATGGCATTGGCTGAGAACGCACAAGGTCCTATCTACGAGTTACGCGACAGCGTACTCATCAAGGGATTACATGTTGCTACTGGTCCACAAGTGAACAGCAGTTTGAAGCTCAGCTTCTTCCACCCAGATATGTGGTTTGCAGATATTACAGTTAGTTACTTCGATTGGAACTACCTCGACTACGCACCAGCTCGCCGTATGAAAGGTCTCTTTACGGGTACACGTGCCGATGGCAGTGCTGTGAATGGTTGGTATGGTGACAGCTATACCAATGCTATTGAAAAAGATGAAATAGGTAATGTGATATACGACCAACAGGGTGTACCTATGTTGAAATATCCTTACAGTCAACTTTCTGCACAAGAGTCCTTGACTGCTACCAACCCGCTCAATCGTTTCCTTGTGGATGCTAGTGTCGGTAAACTCATTTATCTCAAGGATCGTCAATCCATCTCTATCAACCTCACGGTGAACAACATCCTCAACAACACCCACTTCAAGACGGGTGGTTACCAACAAGCTCGTCTCCCTCGCCAAACACGTCAAGGTGTGAGCGACAACGAGAACTCCGTGATCAGTCCTAACATCTGGAAATTCCCTGCGAAGTACTACTATGCATGGGGAACTAACTTCTATCTCAATATCCAATATAAATTCTAAGCAATATGAAAAAGATTCTATATATCGCCCTCGTGGCATTGTGCGTAGCTGCATGTACGCCTCCTGCGGTGGATGAGAGCAAACTCTTCCTCACTGAGGCGCAAGCAGAAGAACTAATTGCACAAGGAGAATGCCTCACCATTGAGGAGTTCAAGGCACGCTATATGACAGAGAAAGGTAATTTCCTCAGTGACACCACTTTATATCGTACACGTGCCACCAAGGATGGCAAGAACTACCTCTTCTCTATCGACACGATCCCTGCATCTGCCACCCCAGTGTATATCCGTGGTCGTATTACCACCGATGACTATGCGGGTAACTTCTACAAGGCCATGTGTATTCAGCAAATCGTTGATGGCAAGCAACAAGCTTTCCGTCTTTCTGTAGATGCGGGTTCTGTAGGTGGATTGTATCAAATCGGCCAAGAGATTCTTATCCGTGTCGATGGTCTGGCTATTGGCCGCTATGCCAACCAACCTCAGCTCTGCTTACCTTCGTATAACAACAATACCTATGCGAACAACGCTGAGCAGAAGATTGGCTGGGCACCAGGTCGTATTCCTATGGCTATCTTCAAAGCTCGTACTACATGTATCGGATATCCAGATGTCAACCAATTGGTATATGATGAGTATGAAATCTCAGACTTTACCAAGGTGCTGAACCTCCAAGAAACACGTAAATGGGATGCTAAGTTAGTGCGCATCAAAAACGTACATTTCACGGGTCAATACTTTACTACCAGTGGCACTAGCAATTGCTCAACTGGAGATCCTGAGGTAGATGAGAATGCCAATGTATTCGCTCCTACCACCAATAATATTGGCTACCCACAAGGTCGTGTTATTGCAGATGCAAATGGCAACAAGACTGCTGTTTCTTCATCTGAATATGCCAAGTATGCCCATTTCTATCTGCCAGGTGCGGACAAGAACGGAGTTGCCAACTGCCCAAAATATGTAGGTGATGTAGTAGGTATCCTCGGCTTCTATAGCGATAATGCACGCTACGATCCTGCTTCAGACGATTGGGCTATCAGTATCCGCTCATTGGATGACCTTCAGTTGAAAGATGCCAACGGCAATCTCTGGCCACGCGTGGAATACCAAAAATAATCCCAGCCTTCACACTTTCAACTCTAAACAATCAACTAAACAATGTCTTGGCTTGATATTATCATACTATTACCCCTTCTCATCGGACTCATTAGAGGTCTGATGAGGGGGTTAATTGTTGAATTGACTGCCATTTTGGCAATCATCATGGGTTTTCTTGGTACGAAGCTTTGGGGTGCTGCCTTTGCTGTATGGTTGAGTCAACAATTTGCTTGGCCAGAAGCCGTATGTTCGGTGGTAGCATATGCCCTATTATTCTTGGGTATCACACTCCTCCTCAATATAGTAGCCAAACTCATTTCTAAACTCTTCAAGGCAATATATCTAGGTTGGATCAACCGTCTTTTTGGAGCCGTTTTTGGTGTAGCTAAGTGGGCAATTATCGTACTATTCATCGTACTCTGTGTGCACCGTTTGGATGATCAGTTCCATTTCTTCAAACCAGAACTGAAACAACAATCTTCCATCTATACCTACGTCACTCCTCTATCCGAGAAAGCGTGGGAGAAAGTAAAGGAACAGGTCAGTGCATATTCTTCCCAAATACCCAAGGAAATATTGCCAGAAAATCAGGTAGAAAATGAGCAGGAATAAAAATCTGCTCATTTTTTTTCAAAAATATTTGGTCATATCAAAAAAAAGCAGTACCTTTGCACCCGCTTTCGAAAGATAGCATACATGGTGGCTATAGCTCAGCTGGCAGAGCATCGGATTGTGGTTCCGAGTGTCGTGGGTTCGAGCCCCACTAGTCACCCAAAAAGACGGCTTCGGTCGTCTTTTTTTTGTGGTTAGTGGCTTGGCGAGAACCCATTAAATGAGGGGACCCAAAACAATTGTGCATGGCAAAGAAAATGCACATTTTTTGTTGATTAATGACTTAGTTTTCAGTTTTATTTGCATAATCCAAAAAAAAATAGTAACTTTGCACCGTTATTATTATACCATCATGAACGACATCATTCAGTACATCATTACGTTCCTGCTATATGGCGACAGCCAGGCTGCTCAACAAGTAGGATATACCTCAGACAAAAATCTGTGGAATAATTATCGCATTGTTATTGTACCTAACGGGCATTTGGGGGCAGAAATCGTTCTGCCTGATTTGGATGAAGTGAAAGTAGAAAAGCAAGAAGCGACGTGGGTAATTCACACAGATATTATCTACAACACTTTCTTCTTTATTTCGCGCGCAGAAGAGCTGATCAATCACCAAAGAGACGAGCACGGACGATTCCTAGCTAAGTATTCTATACTCGGCCAGAACAACCGCTTGATGATTCCTACGATAGATGAGTATGCTCGTATGATGATGAAGTTATTGGATTTGCCACTCCCTACTCCATCTTTCAGCCACATCTACCTCACTCACGATGTCGATTCTATCGCTCATTACCGTCATTTGCGTGGAGCACTAGGTGGCATATTGCGTGGTCAATGGCGCAGTGTCTTGGCTTCTCAACGCGATATTCACAACGATCCTGCCTTCACCTTCTCATGGTTGATTTCGCAAGATAAGAAGGTGGCAAATGCCCAATCAATCTACTTCATCAAAGACACGTTGGGCAAGGGGTATGACTATCCTCAATACCCGCTCAATGGTAAGGATTTTAATGAGACCGAACAGTTGGTTAAAAACAGCGGTGCCAAGATAGGATTACATTCGAGTTATTATGGTGGCGATATGACCCGTATGAACGTAATCATGCATATGGTTAACCATCAGGCAACTAAGGACGAGACAACAGGACAATATCATGATATATATCATCGTAGCCACTATCTCCGTTGCTCACTAGATTTTATGCAATCATTGGCTCCAATGGGCATAACCGATGACTTCACAATGATGTTCCCTGATCAAGTGGGCTTCCGTTTACAAACCACTCGTGCGGTGCGATGGATCGACCCTAAGACCATGACACTCACCAACTTAGTTCTCCATCCATTATCCGTAATGGACTGCACTCTCAGCAACGCCAACTATATGAACCTCAGCGAGGATGAAGCATATTTTGAGTGCCAGCGCCTTCTCGAAAAGATTCACCAGAATGCAGGCGAAGTGGTACTCTTGTGGCATAACACCATCATTGCGAATAATGGTTATCATCGTTCGTTGTATCCTAAATTATTGAGTTTGCTGACTGAGAAATAACCATGAACAAACGTATCCTCATACTCTGTGAAGCTATCGCGCCACCTGCCTATTCGCCACGTATCATTACGTTGGTAGAATATCTGCAGCAACATGGTTGGTATTGCGAGATTGCCACTGAGATGGATAACGACACTACTTTTCAATCCAGCAACTATACAATTCATCAGATGCCCACGTACCGTCATTTGGTAGCCGACAAATTATTCGGTGCTAAAGAGCGGGCATTCTTCAATTATATTTGTCATCACATAGATGTCGCCTCATTCGACCTCATCCTATGTGCTAGTTACTACTATTTTCCTCTCCAAGCAGCAGCTCGATTGGCTAAGAGATATCATCTCCCTCTCATTGTAGATCTACGAGATATTAGCGAGCAATGGGGCACTTTGGATTTCTACACACGCACCTTTACGGGTCATGCAGCGATAGATGCTATTGCCAAGCGCCTCTATACCTTTATCAACCGCAAGCAGCGCAATCGTGTCTTGCATGCGGCTAATGCGGTCACTACGGTGTCATCTTGGCATCAACAATTGCTTTCCCAGTGGAATACCAATACCCATCTTATCTACAATGGCTACGATGCCACCACCTTCTATCCACAAGATATACCCTCCCATACTTTCGACATTACATTCATTGGCAAATACTATGCGCATTACGCCGAATGCCCTACCCTGTTATTTGCTGCATTGCAAGCCCTAATTAAAGAGAAAAGCATCAACAGGAGCCATATCCATGTACAATTCTACACAAACGTAATAGGGCAAAAGGCATTTGCTGAGCTGGCTGCACAGTATTCTATCTCAGATATTGTACAAGTATTGAGTTATATTCCTCGCGAACACATCGTGCCTATCATGCACCAATCATCCATCATGTTGGTGCTTACTACTTCTGCCAAACTACATGATACCCACGGCATTATGGGCACGAAGTTCTATGAGATATTAGGTATCGAGAAACCTTGTTTGTGTCTCACTTCCGACGAGGAATGCCTTGCTCATTCCATTCAGAAGACCCATGCTGGCTTGGCTGCGACCAACGTAGAGGAGGTCAAGGCATTTATCCTTGAGAAATATAACGAGTGGCTACAAAATGGCTTCACACGACAAGCCGTGGTCAACAAAGAGCAGTTCTCACGACAAAAACAAGCCCAACAATTCGAACAACTATTCATTGAAACCCTGAAACATTGAACACCATCTCCGTCATAGTACCCATTTACAATGCTGAAAAGTATCTGGCAAAGTGTATCGAATCCCTGCTACACCAGTCGCATACCGCATTGCAAATCATCCTTATCAATGATGGTTCCACCGACCGGAGTTGGACTATCGCCGAACAATATGCTCAGCAGGATACACGTATCCAAGTGTATGCACATCCCACCAACCAAGGTCAATCCGCTGCGCGCAATCTGGGGCTGATGCATGCTACTGGCAAGTACATCTCGTTCGTCGATGCCGATGACTATGTGGACAAGGATTTCTATGCGTATATGTTGCACCACATAGGCGATTTAGATTGTGTACAAATTGGTTACAGACGTGTCACCAAGCAAGGGAAAGTATTGATTCAGAAGTTGCCACGGCATTTCCACCAATTCACCTCGCCATGTATGCGCTTGTATCGACACGAGGTGTTTGCCAAACACAATTTGAGTTTCCCTATGGGTATGATCTATGAGGATGTCATCTTCTCATTGGATTTCTGGGCAGCCAAACCAACCTATAAAATGCTTCCTTATACGGGCTACAACTACCTCGCAAACACCAATTCTACCACTGCCACACGCAATCTCGTAGCCAAAGAATTGCTATTTGCCACACTCAACGAAAAGCGTCAAAAGAGCACAAGCTTCTTTCACCGACTGCTGATCTTATACACCACTATCCGACTCACCTTTCATTTCAAACGATATGACTAACTCCGAACTCCTTCATCTACTTCGCTCAGAGGTTATCCCTGCTATCGGTTGTACGGAGCCGATTGCTGTAGCCTTGTGTGTGGCTCGCGCCAAAGAACTCCTTGGCTGCGAACCCGATGCGATAACGGTTTACCTCTCCAAGAATGTCTATAAGAATGCCCTTGCGGTGGGTATTCCCAATACGGGCATGACGGGATTGCCTATTGCCATCGCACTGGGTGCTACGGTGGGCAAGTCCGAGTATATGCTGGAGGTCTTGCGTGATGCTACTCCTGAATCCGTTGCGTATGCCAAAGAGTACATGCTGCGTGTGCCTGCTGCGATTCATATCAACTACGAGGCACCTAGTATCCTCTATATCCATGCCGAAGTGCGCAAAGGCGACCAAACGGCGCAAGCCACTATCATGGATGAGCATACGAAGTTCATCACCTCGCTTACACCCAATAGCGAAGCGTCCAATAGCGAAGCGTCCAATAGCCCACAGGGCCTCTCTCTCCGCCGAGTATATGACTTTGCCATGGAGGTGGATATCCATGATATTACCTTCTTGAAAGAGGGGGCAGAGATGAACACCGCTGCCGCAGAGACATCATTTGCCAACCAATACGGTCACGGCTTAGGACGTCTCCTTCGCCCAAATTCTAACAGCGAAGCGATCCAACAGCAAAGCGGTCTAACATCTAACAGCGTCAGCAATCTCTTCGGCAACACCCTCTTCACCAAGATCATCAGCTACACCTGCGGTGCATGCGATGCGCGTATGTCGGGCGCAATGGTGCAAGTCATGAGCAACTCGGGCTCGGGTAATCAGGGTATCTCGTGCTCTATTCCCGTGTATTTGTATGCGAAAGAGAATCATTGTAGCGAGGAGCAAACACTTCGCGCACTTGCGCTCAGCAATCTCACGGTCATCTACATCAAGCAGTCGCTTGGTCGTCTGTCTGCCTTGTGCGGTTGCGTGGTGGCTGCCACGGGTTCGGCGGCGGGTATCACCTTACTCATGGGAGGAAACTACGACGAGATCACCTATGCGATCAAGAACATGATTGCCAACATCTCGGGTATGATCTGCGACGGTGCCAAACCGGGCTGTGCATTGAAGGTCACCAGCGGCGTGGCGACGGCTATCTTCAGTGCCTACTTAGCCATGCAGCACTCCTATGCCGACTCCACCGAAGGTATTGTCGAAGACGATATTGATCGCACGATCCGCAACCTCACCCGTATCGGTCACGACGGCATGAAGGTCACCGACGACCTCATCCTCGACATCATGACACACAAGCAATAACCACACTCCACAATGAAGAATTCAAGATTCAAACATATCCGCGCATACTACTCTGGCTGGATCCTCCCGCTAGTGGACTTCCTCATCCTCTACCCTATCCTGCTGATCATGCGTCGCAAGACCACCCAGGGAATCCAACTGCAATACCACGGCGACAAGCAACTCATCCAACAGGACATCCGCCACGGCGCATTCTTTATGACCAACCATCGTGACATCGTCATGGATGCGGCATGGCTCACTTTCCTGCTCCGCACACGCTATTTCATCCATCCCTATTTCGGTATTGGTAACAACCTGTTCGGCAAATGGTGGATCGAGCATGTGGTGCGTTTCTTGCGGGCGTTCGTCGTGATACGCAACGGTGGGTTCCGCGAGCAGGTCAATAATGCCACGACCCTTTCGCAATATATCCGTCACTTGCGCAAACGACATAAGTCTATTTGGCTAGCCCAACGCGAAGGCCGTGCCAAGGATGGCAATGATGTCACCCAACCGGGGGTGTTGAAGATGCTCACGATCGATGCCGAAGACTTCTTCCAGAGCGTCAAGCAACTCAACATCTGCCCTGTCAGTATCTCCTACGAATATGATCCTTGCGACTACCTCAAGGCACGTGAGATGCAGCTCAAGCGCGATAATCCAAACTGGCGCAAGTCCCGCAAGGACGACCTCATATCCATGCAAGTGGGTATCAATGGTCAGAAGGGGCGTATTGTCTATCGTCTGACGCCATCTATCAACCACGATATCGATGCTGCGTTGGCGAAGAACCCTGAGTTGCGCAACCTCAGCCGCAACGAGCAGATTCAGTTCGTTTGCCAAATCATCGACCGTCATATCCATGCGGCGTATGAGATCTATCCACGTGGTAAAGAGTTTGATAAATATATCGAGAGCCGCTTGCAGCTCATCCATCTTTCCCAGAAGGACACGGACTTCCTCCGTGCCCGCCTATATGAGATGTACAACTACCCCGTTCTAAACCACGAAAAAGCGGTAAATGTGCCAAAATAACTCGTAAAAAAAGAACTTCATTTTTAACTGAAGATAAGCCGAAGATAGAAATATCCTAGGCTTATTATTTTATATAATAAAATACTTGCACATATCATTTTTTTTTATTACCTTTGCACCCAAATTGGATAACTAAGTACTTATGATAACAATAGAACAACTCAAAGAGATTCAACTACGCGCTGATAAGCTCAAGCAATACTTGGCTATCGACGAAAAACGCGTACAACTGGAGGAAGAAGAACTACGCACACAAGACCCTGGATTCTGGGAAGATGCCAAAGCCGCTGAAGCACAAATGCGCAAAGTCAAAGGCATCAAAGCATGGATCGAGGGATACGAAGGAGTACGCGCTGCTACCGAAGAACTACAACTCGCTTTCGACTACTGCAAAGAGGAACTCGTGACAGAAGAAGAGGTAGATGCTGCATATGCACATGCCATCAAAGAGGTCGAAGCACTCGAGATGAAGAACATGCTATCCCACGAGGAAGACCAGATGCCTGCCGTACTGAAGATCGTTTCGGGTGCTGGCGGAACAGAAGCCCAAGACTGGGCAGAACAACTCATGCGCCTCTATCAACGCTATTGCGAGAAGCACGACTATAAAGTCACCATCGCCAACCTCCAAGAAGGAGACGAGGCAGGTATCAAGACCGTAACCTTCAATATCGAAGGCGACATGGCATACGGCTATCTCAAGTCCGAGAACGGTGTTCACCGCCTCGTGCGCGTGAGTCCATATAACGCACAAGGCAAGCGTATGACATCCTTCGCTTCCGTCTTCGTAGTACCACTCATCGACGATACCATCGACATCCAAGTAGATCCTTCTGCTATTTCATGGGATACCTTCCGTTCTTCAGGTGCGGGTGGACAGAACGTCAACAAGGTGGAGTCGGGTGTGCGCTTGCATTATAAGTTCATCAACCCACTCACCAACCAACCCGATGAGATCGTGATTGAGAACACCGAGACACGTGACCAGCCTAAGAACCGCGAAAATGCACTCCGTCACTTGCGTAGCCAACTCTACGAACTCGAACTCGAGAAACGACGCCAAGCAGCTGCCAAGGTAGAAGCAGGCAAGAAGAAGATCGAATGGGGAAGCCAAATACGCAGTTATGTCTTCGATGACCGCCGTGTGAAAGACCATCGCACCAACTACCAGACCAGCAATGTCAATGCCGTGATGGATGGTGATATCGACGAGTTTATCAAAGCATACCTCATGGAGTTTCCAGATTAACAAGAACAACTAAATTAACCCGATATGAAAAAAGTATTATTCTCTGTACTACTTGGTACATTTGCACTCAGCACTATGGCACACAATGCCAATGAGGCAGCTAGCGATACCATCGAGGGTTTTCGCTTTACCACAGTAGATAGCTTGGCTATCACTCCAGTCAAAGACCAAAACCGCAGCGGCACATGCTGGAGCTACTCTACCATCGGCTTTCTCGAGAGCGAACTGCTCCGCATGGGCAAAGGTGAATACGATTTGAGCGAGATGTTTGTGGTACACCACACCATGGTGGATCGTGCTGAATATGTAGTTCGCATGTACGGCAACGCACAATTTGCGCCTGGTGGTTCGGCATACGACGTGATCTACTGCTTGAAGAACTATGGTATGGTTCCACAAGAGGCGATGCCTGGTATCCAATATGGTAGCAGCCCAGCTGATACATTGCCTGTTCATACCGAGTTGGACGCTGTGGCAGGAGGCGTAGTAGATGCTATGACCAATAGCCGTCTGAAAAAACTCACCCCAGTGTGGAAACAAGCTCTTTCAGCGGTATATGATACCTATCTCGGTGCATGCCCAGAGACCTTTACCTATAATGGCAAGGAATATACTCCTAAGACCTTCGCCGAGGAGTTGGGCTTGAATGCGGATGACTATATCAGCATCACCAGCTATACCCACCATCCATATTATACTACCTTTGCGCTTGAAGTACCTGACAACTGGCGCATGGATCAGATGTACAATGTACCTATGGACGAGATGATGGCTATCATTGACAACGCTTTGGCAAAGGGTTACACCTTGGCGTGGGGTGCTGACGTGAGCGAGATGTGCTTCACACGTAAGGGCTTGGGCGTAGTGCCAGAGGAGGAGAAAGCTGCTGACCTCAGCGGTAGCGATGC
>Ga0233370_1000087_pt1 | contig 11124 bp, 8 predicted proteins | sample ElkDunMinimDraft_2_FD_180686 | JGI IMG/M metagenome (GOLD analysis project Ga0233370, IMG submission 180686) | Fecal eukaryotic communites from dung pellets of Tule Elk in California, USA - Elk Dung D2 | ecosystem: Host-associated > Mammals > Digestive system > Large intestine > Fecal | place...
ATGGGTTGCGTGATTGAATCTCAACGCACCAAGCTATACCCTATGCTCTTCGAGCCCAATCTCCGCACGATGGTATGGGGTGGCAAACGACTGACCGAATGGAAACAGTTGCCATTGCAAGACAATATCGGAGAGAGTTGGGAGGTTTCCACCCTACCTTTATTACCATCTACTATTGCCAACGGTACATGGGCGGGCTATCCACTGAAAGAGGTAATTGAGAAGCATCCAGAAGCCATATTAGGCAAAGCAGTAGCTAGGAAATACAACAACCAAATGCCCCTATTGGTCAAGTTTATCGATACGAAAACGGACCTCAGCGTACAAGTGCATCCAGACGATGCAATGGCATTGCGTGAACATAACGACTCGGGTAAGACCGAGATGTGGTACGTGATAGATGCTGATGCAGACGCATATATCTATGCAGGTTTCAAAGAACAACTCACTCCCGAACAATACGCTCAACGCGTGGCAGATGGCACCATCATGGATGCCCTAGCAAAGCACGACATTAAGACGGGCGACGTATTCTATATCCCTGCAGGACGAGTACACGCCATCGGCAAAGGAGTAATACTTGTGGAGGTACAACAAGCATCCGATCGTACCTATCGCATATATGACTACGATCGTCCAGGACTAGATGGCAAGCCACGTGAACTACATACCGAATTGGCTGCACAAGCATTGGATTTTACCGTACTAAAGGAATATAAGAATAGTTATACCGACGCCATAGATAAAGCAAACCCATGTTTGGATACCGAACACTTCAGTGTACGCGTGGTGTCAATTACCCACCCCATTCGACGCAATATGGTCAATTATGACTCGTTTGTCATCATGACCTGTACCCAAGGTGAATGTACCATACGAATCCGTAGTACACACGACGAGGTGACCTTGCGCGAAGGTTTCTCATGTCTTATCCCTGCGGCTATTGCAGACTATGACATCTCGCCCATTACACCTGCTGCCAAACTGTTGGAATCCTATATCAACAACACTTCGCAAAGTGGTTTGCGCCGATTGATATCACAATTTATGCACATGAGCGGTTTCTAATCAAACCAAAACGATATGCCTGAAATACTGTTGCATTACATATGGCAAAAACAATTGTGGGCAGGGTTTGCACAATATACTACACAAGGACTACCTATTGAGATTATATCCGTAGGCCAACACAATCAGCATGCAGGCCCCGACTTTAGTAATGCACACATCCGCATCAATGGACAAGATTGGGTAGGAAACGTGGAGATACATGTACGTGCATCAGATTGGTACAAACATCATCATAACACCAATCCTACGTATGATACAACCATATTACACGTCGTAGCGCAAGCCGACCAAGAAATAGAAAACTCACGCGGAGAAAAGATCGTACAATGCGAATTGCAATACCCGCATGACAAAGATTACTTGAGCCAATTGTTGGCACCAGCACAAGGAATGGATCGCCCTATCGATATGATTGATTGTAGCCACCAATTGATCTCCGATCCAGACCTCATCAGTATGGGATGGAAGCAAGCATTGCTCCTCAAACGATTGGAATGCAAACGTCAATCTATCCAACAACTATTAGAGATTACACAACAGAGTTGGGCACATGCCTTCTACATCAGTTTGGCACATAACTTTGGCTTCCATACCAATGGACTTCCATTCGAAGCATTGGCATTGGCAACACCATTGTCCTACCTGCAAAAACATAGAAATAGTTTGTTTCAACTGACTTCGATCCTACTGGGACAATCCGGTTTGCTAGAAGAACAAGCTACAAAAGACGCAGAATTAAGCGCATTATGGAACGAATACTGCTTCTTACAAAAGAAGTTCTCGCTCCGCCCAATAGACAAACATATGTGGAAACGTCTCAGAATGCGTCCACAGAATACGCCAGAGGTGCGAATACGACAATTTGCGCATATACTATACCAATCGGAGCATCTGTTTAGCCAACTTATGGAGGCACAAACACTGACTGAGATGGTAGAAAGACTGACACTAAAGTATGGAATAGACAGCATCTACCACCACGTTGCACGTCCTATGCCATTGGGGAGAAAATCCATTGAGATACTGTTGATAAATACCATCATACCTTATCATTATGCGTATGCACATGCTCAGCAGAACACAACGAAAATAAATCAAGCGATAGCACTATTGGAACAAGTGCCTAAAGAGGATAATACCATTATTCGCCAATGGGCAGTATTAGGACAACATATCGCTTCGGCGGCAGATACACAGGCATTGCTGCATTTGTACCAAAACTATTGCCAACCCCATCGCTGCTTCAACTGCCACGTGGGACAACAGGTATTTGCTCACAAACAATTGGAATTATTTTAAACTAAATTATATAAACAATGAAACACATCTTTTTATCTATTTTGTTGGCAGCCAATCTAATGGCTTGTTGCAACCATGCATGTTGCGACCGCAATGCCAACACACAAAACCCTATCATGCCAATTGCGTATTGTGGGGGCGAAACCAACAGCCAAGTGCTGTATCTTACGGATTATCTTCCACAAGTAAGCAATTTTGACAATCTTGTCATTACTACTGAGCCCTCTTATCAAGTAGTATGCGTACAAGATGGTCAACTCACGCTCACGGGTGACAACAGCCTATCCGTACTTCATGCAGAAGACAAAGATACAGGCAAGAAGTACGATATTGCTATTACCCCAAAGAGCCAATATGAAGTAGGCTTAGTGACCAAAGCATTTACCGATTCTACTATCACCATTGAAGTACTCAATGATTATGCACAAATTCATTTTCTCGTGATGTGGCAAGATACTCGTGCTACTAAATGTGTACAATACACCTATCCTCAAGCTGTTGTTACCATCGAACAAGCATGGCGCGAGAGCAAAGGACGCAGTTTCATCCGCGTCTTTGCTATGGCTGATGGCAAACAGCTCAACGACTTGCTTATCCCATTGGAGAATGGTAAAGTAGTGAACGATGTGAAACAATTGACTCGTCATGATGACCAAGCTCAAGTGCTCTACTCGTTAATGATTGACCGTTTCCACAATGGCAACACAGCCAACGACTGGAAAATGAATAGCGAAGAAGTGCTTGACATCGTAGATTACCAAGGTGGCGACATCGCAGGTATCACCCAAAAGATCAAAGACGGTTTCTTCAGCGAATTGGGCATCAACACCATTTGGATCTCACCTATCACTCAAAACCCATGGGATGCTTGGGGTATGAATAAATTCCCAAATGGCAACAAGTATGACAACACTAAAACCTACACTAAATTCTCTGGTTACCACGGTTATTGGCCAATCTTCACAACTGAAGTTGAAAAGCGATTTACTACAGAGAAGGAATTGCATGAAATGTTAGATGTAGCCCACAAAAATGGTATTAACGTCATCCTCGACTATGTAGCCAACCACATGCACATCAACTCTCCTACCCTGCAAGCGCATCCAGATTGGCATACCGATAGTATCTTGCCAGATGGACGTCGTAATTTCGAACTTTGGGATGAAGCACGCCTCACCACATGGTTTGACGTACATATCCCAACCCTAGACCTAGAGCGTCCAGAGGTTTGCTCACCAATGACCGACTCTGCACTCGTATGGCTAGAGAAGTTCGCTTTTGACGGTTTCCGTCACGATGCTTGCAAGCATATTCCATTGAACTATTGGCGTGAATTGAGTCAAAAGATGAAACAACGTTACCCAGAGCGCCATATTTGGATGATTGGCGAAACCTATGGTGACCCTACATTGATTGGTTCATATGTAAAGAGCGGTATGCTCAACGCACAATTTGACTTTAATATCTATCATACAGCTATCGATGTATTCGGCAAACCAGAGCAATCCATGAAGCGTATGCACAACACCATCATGGAGTCATTGGCTGCGTATGGTTCACACCACACCATGGGTAATATATCTGGCAACCACGATAAATGCCGCTTTATCTCATTAGCAGGCGGTGCAGTAAGCTGGAATGAAAACGACAAAGCTGCAGGTTGGGAACGCGAGATTGGTGTGACCGCTGATGGCAATCCTGAAAAAGAAGAAGCCGCATATAAAGCAGCTATGTTGCTTGAAGTCATCAATATGACTATTCCTGGCGTACCATGTATCTATCAAGGTGATGAATATGGAGAAGCTGGTGCTAACGACCCAGATAACCGTCATATGATGAAGTTTGACAACCTCACCGAACGTCAGGCACAATTCCGCGCGGAAATGCAATCATTGCTACAACTTCGTCGCAACTCTATGCCACTGCTATATGGTGAGTATGTACCAGTAGAGGTTACCGATAACAAACTTGTCTTCGACCGTGTATATATGGGTGAGACAGTACGCGTAAGCATTGATCTTGCTAATCTCGCATACACTATTGAATAATACTATTAAATCATTTAATAAATTTAGAAACAGTACAATGAAAAAACTCCTTATCGCAGCGTTAGGAATGCTTGCTTTGGCATCCTGCGCGAAGCAGCCATGCTGTCAAACTGAGCATCCATGCTATGCATACGATGCAACCATCTACGAATTGAACACCCGCCAAGCTACAGAGGAAGGTACTTTTGCTGCCGCCGAGACCTTGTTGCCAGAGCTCAAAGAAAGTGGCGTGGATATTATCTGGATTATGCCTATCCAAAAGATCGGTGTCCTCGAACGTAAAGGTACATTAGGTAGCTACTACGCTATCACAGACTATTGCGAATTCAACCCAGAGTTCGGTACACGTGCAGACTTTGAGCATTTCCTTGCTAAGGCACACGAGTTGGGCATGAAGGTGATCCTTGACTGGGTGGCTAACCACACTGCTCCAGATAGCGAGTGGACCAAGAATGATGGTTGGCACTATCGTGACAGTTTGGGCAACCTCATGGTACAATACGATTGGACCGACATTTCCAAACTCAACTACGGCAACCAAGATATGCGTGCCGAGATGAAGAAAGCTATGCACTGGTGGATGGATTCTATCGGTATCGATGGTTTCCGCTGCGACGTAGCTGGCGAAGTTCCAACAGACTTCTGGAACGATGTAATGGCAGAACTTCGTGCTAAACATCCACATATGTTTACCCTTGCAGAAGATGAGGATAAGGCACAAGAAATCACAGAGACAGCATTTGACATGTACTATGGCTGGACTCTCCACCATCTCATGAATGGTGTAGCACAAGGTAAAAAATCAGTAGAAGATCTTTGGGGGTATTTTGCTAAGGTAGATACTACTCTCCGCAAAGAGGCAATCCGTATGAACTTTACCTCTAACCACGATGAGAACTCTTGGAATGGAACAGAATTTGAGCGTATGGGTGATGCGACCGACCTCTTCGCAGCATTTACTTACGTAGTACCTGGTATGCCTATGATATACACAGGTCAAATGAGCGGCAACCACCATCGTTTGGAGTTCTTCGAGAAGGACGTTATAGACCGTGTAGAGAATGCTCCACAAAAAGCATTGTACAAAGGTTTGAATGATTTGCGCGCAGCTAACTTCGCTATATGGAGCAACGAGATTGGTGCTCCAATGGTACGTTTGACTGCGGATAACGAGAACGTATTTGCATGTGTTCGCCACGCAGTATGTCCAAAGGGCGGTGAGAATACCGTAGTAGCTGTAATGAACATGTCGGCTGAGCCACAAAACGTAAACGTAGATCTGACCAACTACGAAGGCGAATACACATGCCTTTGCGGAAAGACTATGACTATGGCTGCTACTCAATCATTCGAACTCAAACCATGGCAATATATTATCCTTACAAAATAATGTAAGAACAATATGTCAACCAACGAAAAAGCAGCGTTCGCGCTGCTTTTTCAATATATATACATAAACTATGTGATTACTATGTGATTAGTATGAGATTACTATGTGATTCCAACCTCACACGTCCATATACTTTCCTGATGTCATTCACTATTGATTAAAACTCTTTACTGCTAGAATAAAAAAAAGAAACTCCTTTAGAGTTTCTTTTTCCGGTTGTCGGGATGGCGAGATTCGAACTCACGACCTCCTGCTCCCAAAGCAGGCATTCTAACCGGGCTGAACTACATCCCGCACACTTCCTTTTCGAAAGCGAGTGCAAAGGTACTGCTTTTTTTTGATATGACCAAATATTTTCAAAAAAAAATGCAAAAAATCTTCATTTTCTTTCATATTTCAGCTTTTTTTTGTACCTTTGCACGTTTTTCGGGTGTTCTGAGTGACATTGAGCTAGTTTCAATGAGTAGAAACACGATAAAGTATTTTTGTATAATAATATATTAATAATATATAAGGTATAAGATAATGGATAAAAACACATGGATTGGCTTTCTTTTAATAGCCGCAATCATTGTAGGATTTTCATTTGTAAATCGCCCTTCTGAAGAGGAGTTGGCTGAACGTAAGCGCGTTCAAGATTCCATCGCACTCGTACAAGCACAAGAGATCGAGGCGAAACTGATTTCCGAACAAATCACAGCACAACTCCAAGCAGAGCAAGCAACAAATACTCCAGCAGAGGATTTGAAACAACAATTAGCCGCTGTATACGGTCCCTTTGCGGATGCAGCACAAGGTCAAGAAGGATTAATCACTTTGGAAAATGAAAAAGTGCGTATCGGCATCGCTTACCGCGGAGGTCGTGTGGTTAAAGCAGAACTCAAGGAGTATAAGGCATATGGTGATAGCATCAATAATCTCTGTTTGTTCCAAAACGAAGAGAGTACGTTGAATTTCACACTTGTAACCAATAGCAATCGTATTTTAGCTACCCAAAATTTGTACTTTGTGGCTGCTAGCCAAACTACAGATGCAGAGGGAAATACGACCTTGACTATGCGCCTCAATACCAATATTGAGGACTGCTACTTGGATTTTGTATATACTTTACCTGCTAACGATTATATGGTAGGCATGAGCATCCAACCTCATAACATGCAGTTGGCATTGGCGCAAAACATGTCATCCATTGAGATGCAATGGAATCAATCTATTCCACAGCAAGAGAAAGGTCGTAAATTTGAGGAGCGTTATGCTCAATTGCAATACATGTTCGTAGGTGGTGATATTGACAAACTCTCGGAGCAAAAAGCAGATCGCGCCAACGAATCAGCACGCCTTAAATGGATTGCGTATAAGGATCAATTCTTCTCTACAGTAATGATTGCGGAAGATGCATTTGAATCCACCACCATGGAGTCTACTCCACTCAATCAACACAGTAAATACATCAAAGAGTATAAAACTACTACTAGTTTACCTTTAGATATTACAGGTCAAAAATCCACCAATATCCGTTACTACTTCGGTCCAAACCACTATAACACACTCAAGGCATATGACAAAGATGTTGTGAGTGTGGAGAAATTGCATCTCAATGAGTTGGTACCATTGGGTTGGAAACTCGTATCATGGATCAATAAGATTTTGGTCATCCCAATGTTTGATTTGTTTACTTCATGGGGATTGCACATTGGTTTGGTTATTTTGTTGATGACCTTGGTGATTAAATTGATTCTCCTTCCATTCGTATTTGCATCTAACAAATCATCAGCTAAGATGCGTGTATTGAAACCACAATTGGATGAGATTAATGCTAAATATCCACCAGAGAAGATGCAAGAACGCCAACAAGCCACTATGGCATTGTATCAAAAAGCAGGCGTAAGCCCAATGTCAGGATGTTTGCCTATGTTGTTCCAATTCCCAGTATTGATGGCTATGTTCTGGTTCTTACCTACCGCGATAGAGTTGCGCGGTCAATCCCTCTTCTGGGCTGATGACCTCTCTACATATGATGCCATCATCACATGGAACACTCCTATCCCACTCTTTGGAACTCACCTCTCACTCTTCTGCTTGATCATGACAGTAGTGAATATTGTTTACACCCATATCACCATGCAACAACAATCTGGTGGTCAAGAGATGAAGATGATGCGCTGGATGATGTATCTTATGCCACTGATGTTCCTCTTCTTCTTTAATGACTATGCAGCAGGTTTGAGTTACTACTATTTTGTTTCCCTTTTGATGACAATCATCCAAACGATGATTTTCCGCTGGGCAGTAGATGACAAGAAGGTACTCGCAGAGATGGAAGCTAATGCAAAGAAAAAAGGCAACCAAAAGAAATCGGGTTTTGCTGCACGCCTTGAGGAAATGCAACGTGAACAACAACGTCTAGCACGTGAGCAAGCTAAAGCTCAACAAAAGAAAATGCGATGAAAAGAATATCTATGATTTTAATCCTATGCTCACTGATGAGCATAGGATTATTTGCACAAAACGACACAACAGTTGTCAAAGATAAATACACCTTTGGTGATTTCTTCGACGCACTTGATCTACCAACCGTATTAGGTGTAGGATTCACACCAAACGGCATTGAAGGGGCGACGTTTAACTCTGCCATGCGATTGGGTTGGCGTCACCATAAAAACTATGGTACCTTTGTCTATATCACCTATGACACACATAGCAACAAGTATGAAGACCTTGACCTACAGTTTGCAGGATCAAACTTTAGCAACGCAGAAGTATGGTACAACGAAATAGGTATGAGCGTGGGTTATCGTTTCCCTTTGGTAAAAGATATTAAAGCATTCTATGAAAATCCATATTTCCATCCATGGGATTTTTTTGTAAGTGTGCAACCTGGCGTTTCGATTGCAACGGTGAAGAATGCTGTTATACAAAATGATGAGCCTGCTGGTTCGATTGCAAATACTATATCCTACAATATGGAGAGTGTAGATCACGCAGTCCCTACCCTACGCTTCTCTGCGGGTGTAGAATGGTTTATATTCCATAACTTTGCTGTGTTTGCCGAAGCTGCCTATACACAGCACCTCATGCCAACGGTGATTGAGCAAGCTGCAATCAACAAAGGCGATATCAAACACCCTTCTGGACCGATCACTATCTCCATTGGACTATCGTTATTCTTTAACTAAGCAAAACTGATTATGAGATAAAAACGGCTGCCATGATACTGGCAGCCGTTTTTAATATATTATAAAATAATCCGCTTATTGCAATTTTGCCAACGCCTCTTTCACACGACGCATCGCTTCAATAATCAGTTCTTCGCTGGTAGCATAAGAGAAACGGATACAATTGTCTTCGCCAAACGCACTACCGGATACTAATGCAACATGCGCCTCCGTCAGCAGATAAGTCACTACGTCATCCGCATTATGAATAGTTTGACCATTGTATTGCTTGCCGAAATAAGCAGAGACATCAGGGAAGAGGTAGAATGCACCCTGTGGCTCTAAAACCTTCATACCAGGAATCTCTTTGGCTAGACTCACAATCAAATCGCGACGACGATGGAAGGCTTGACGCATCTCCTCTACGCAGTCTTGTGGCCCAGCATAAGCCGCCTCTGCTGCTTTTTGAGCAATGGTGGTAGCACAACTGATTGTTTGTCCTTGCAGACGCTTAACGGCAGTTATTAAATCTTTATCATGGCTTGCTAACCATCCGATACGGTAACCCGTCATCGCGTAGGCCTTGCTCACGCCATTGATAATCACCAAACGATTTTCTAACTCAGGGAACTGAGCCAAGGTCTCATGTTTGCCTGTATAAAGGATATGTTGATATATCTCATCTGCCAAGACAACTATCTGTGGATGCTTTTTAAGAACCTCAACCAACGCCTTTAAATTCTCCAGACTATAAACCGAACCAGTTGGGTTATTAGGCGAACAGAGCATCAATAACTTAGTATTAGGAGTAATAGCCATTTCGAGCTGCTCAGCTGTCAGACAAAAGTTATTCTCCATTGTCGTTTTCACCAACACACTCTTTCCTTGTGCAATCTTCACCATCTCTACATAACTTACCCAGCATGGCGTAGGCATAATCACCTCATCTCCAGGACCAATGAGTGCTTCAATGGCATTGCATAGAGCTTGCTTTGCACCAACAGATACTACAATCTCGTTGGAATTATATGGTTGTACTGGATATTCACTAAGATCCTTATTTAGGGTTTCTGCTATCGCTTGGCGCAAAGCGGGGAAACCTGGAGTAGGACCATAATGTGAAACATCATTATTTACAGCATCAATTGCGGCTTGCTTCACATGTGCTGGTGCTGGGAAATCAGGTTCACCTAGTGACAAGCCTATCACATCTACTCCTTCAGAACGAAGTTGTTGACATAACGCTGCTACTCGCAAAGTAGCCGACTCTTCAAGCGCAGCAATTCGTTTAGAAATAATCATACTCATATCTATTACGTAGTTGTTTTCAAAATCTCTGCAAAGATAGTGTTTTTTTTTCAATTATACAACACTTATTAATAAGTAAATATTATTTTGCTAAAAAATATATAGAAAAATTTGTACAATCAAAAAAAATACATTACCTTTGCAAAAATTTTAAAATAAAAACACTAAATTATTATTCTGTTAATTAATTTTAAGCATTATGAAAAAGAGTTTTCTTCTTGTAGCTATCTTGGCTATCGTTGGCGCAGCTACCGCAGTAGCTCAACCTCGCGCAATTGGTGTAAACATCGGTTATGGTATTGATTTATCTTACCAACATGGTCTTGGTGAGGCAAACATGATCGATTTGTCTGTAAACATCCCAGCTTTCAATGGTATTGGTGCAACTGCTACTTATGATTGGATTAACCCATTCAACACTGCCATTCCTTGGAACGAGAAAGGTGAGTGGAACTGGTCACTTGGTGTAGGTGCTGGTGCTGGTATCCATGGCTTTAAACAACCATTTTGGTATGCAGGTGTTGTAGGTCACGTAGGTGTAGAATACAACTTCTGGTTCCCATTGCAACTTTCTGTAGATTGGCGTCCAAACATCGGTCTCGAAGGTATTCAAGATGCATTTGGATTCTATACATCTGGCCTTTACACAGGTATTACTCTTGGTGTTCGCTATTTGTTCTAATCCGATATATCGTACATACGAAATAAAATAAGGTGTCCAATCGGACACCTTATTTTATTTTCTATCATTGCTTGGAAGAAAAATATTTCCATAAAGGAGCTGCATGCAATGCTTGAACTATCTCTCCTTTCTCTAGCAACTGTAAGACCTCATCACGTTCAAGTATATGTA
>Ga0233370_1000088_pt1 | contig 11076 bp, 9 predicted proteins | sample ElkDunMinimDraft_2_FD_180686 | JGI IMG/M metagenome (GOLD analysis project Ga0233370, IMG submission 180686) | Fecal eukaryotic communites from dung pellets of Tule Elk in California, USA - Elk Dung D2 | ecosystem: Host-associated > Mammals > Digestive system > Large intestine > Fecal | place...
GCAAGGAGTTTATTGGTGATGATAGCGCGTGTTTGGTATTGGGCGATAATATCTTCCATGGTTCGGGCTTTACGGGAATGCTGAAAGAGGCGGTTCGTGCGGCTGAAGAAGATAAAAAAGCGACTGTATTTGGCTATTGGGTGAGCGATCCAGAGCGTTATGGTGTGGCTGAGTTTGACAAGGAGGGCAATTGCTTGAGCATCGAAGAGAAGCCACAAAATCCAAAGAGCAATTATGCGGTAGTGGGATTGTATTTCTATCCTAATAAAGTGGTGGATGTAGCAGCAAACATTAAGCCATCTGCTCGCGGAGAATATGAGATTACGACTGTAAATCAGGAGTTTTTGAAAGATGGAGAACTGAAGGTGCAAACTTTGGGACGCGGCTTTGCATGGCTGGATACAGGTACACATGACTCGTTGTCGGAAGCAAGTACATACATTGAGGTTTTGGAGAAGCGTCAAGGCTTGAAAGTGGCATGCTTGGAGGGTATTGCATACCGCCAAGGTTGGATCACAGAAGAGCGTATGCGTGAGTTGGCACAACCGATGTTGAAGAATCAATATGGACAGTATTTGCTGAAGGTGATTAACGAAGTAAAAGAAACGGGTAAGGCGAATTTGGATTGATATTTTTAACGTCAATTAGGGTCAATTAAAATGACGTACGGACGAATAAGTATAGCGATGAGCAGATCGTTCGAGCATAGCGAGATAAGAATTATTGACAATTCAAGAACATATTCTCTTGTGGGTTGAAAGAATGCGTACTGCATTAGCAACCCACAAAGAAGGAATAAAATATTATGGAGGTAATTAAAACGCATATTGACGGAGTAGTGATCATTGAGCCCAAAGTGTTTGGTGATGCACGTGGATATTTCTTTGAGAGCTTTTCAGAGAGAGAGTTCCAAGAGAAAGTGGGTGATATACACTTTGTTCAAGACAACGAGAGCATGTCGAAACGTGGCGTAATGCGCGGTTTGCATTTTCAACGTCCACCTTATGCACAAAGCAAATTGGTGCGTTGCGTGAAAGGCAAAGTGATTGATGTTGCGGTAGATATCCGCAAAGGCAGTCCTACCTATGGACAACATGTAGCGGTATTGCTGACAGAAGAGAACCATCGTCAATTCTTTATTCCGCAAGGGTTTGCACATGGTTTTGCCGTTTTGAGCGAGAGTGCTGTATTCCAATACAAATGCGACAACTTCTATCATCCTGAAGCAGATGGTGGTGTTTCGATATTGGATGAAACGTTAGGAATCGATTGGGGATTGACAATGGAAGAAGCATTGCTCAGCGAGAAGGATACAAAACATCCAAAGTTGGCAGAGTTTGATTCGCCATTTGTTTATAAAGAGAATTGCTGATTATGAATATATTAGTAACAGGCGCAAATGGACAACTCGGCAACGAGATTCGTATAGTGGCTAAAGATAGTCACGACGCCTACATATATACCGACGTGGTGGAAGTAGAGGGAGTTGAAACTACTCTGCTGGATATTACATCGATGGAGGCGGTGCGAAAGATGGTGCAGGAGAATGATGTAAAATGTATCATTAACTGTGCGGCATATACGAATGTAGATAAGGCTGAGACGGATGAAGCATTTTGCGAACTGCTGAATGCGAAAGCTGTTGAGAACTTGGCAGTTGCGATGAAAGAGGTGGATGGCTTGCTGGTGCATGTGTCCACCGATTATGTGTTTGGCGGGGACCCTTACAATACACCTTGCAAAGAAGATCAAAAAGGCACCCCAACAGGAGTGTATGGCAAGACGAAATTGCAGGGCGAGGAGAATATCTTGGCTTCGGGCTGCAAGCATGTGATTATTCGCACAGCATGGCTGTATAGCGAGTTTGGTAAGAACTTTGTAAAGACAATGTTGAACTTGACCGCAACCAAGCCACAGTTGAAAGTAGTGTTTGATCAAGTAGGTACACCGACCTACGCGTATGACTTAGCAGCGACGATATACAAGATTGTTAGCGAGCGCAAGTACGAGGGCAACGATGGTGTGTATCACTTTAGTAATGAGGGTGTTTGCAGTTGGTTTGACTTTACGAAGATGATTGCAGAGTACGCAGGACATACAGAATGCGACATCCAGCCATGTCATAGCGATGAGTTCCCTTCTCCTGTAAAACGTCCATCTTATTCTGTATTAGACAAAACAAAAATCAAAGAGACGTTTGGCGTGAAGGTGCCCTATTGGACAGATTCGCTGAAGGTGTGTTTAGAGAATATACGATAAAGAATGACCAGTTCACAACGTATCATAGTTAACACAATAGCTCAGTATACGCGCACAATCATCAATGTGTGCTTGTCTTTGTATTCTACTCGCTTAATTTTATCCGCGTTAGGACAAAGTGACTATGGTATATATTCTGTTGTTGCAGGTGTAGTTGCCATGCTATCTTTCATAACAAATGCATTAATCACTACCACCCAACGCTACCTATCATTCTATCATGGGATGAAAGACCTTAATCAAGTACGACGGGTATTTGGTAATAGTTGGCTTCTACACCTATTTTTTGGCATATTGGTAGCAGCTATTTTAGGTTTCCTTGGACCATGGATTACACAAGAATTTCTAAATATAGATGACGCTCGTAGAAGTGCCGCATTGTTTGTATATCTATCTGCGGTTGCGATGCTCTTTTTAAGTTTTATTACTGCCCCTGTACGTGCGTTGTTTGTAGCACGGGAGAATATTGTTTATACTTCCGCGATTGATGTATTGGATGGTGTTTTGAAGTTAACCATTGCCATCATATTATCAAAAATCACATATGACCATTTGATTGCCTATTCGAGTATGTTGATTGCTATTTCAGGTTTCAATTTCCTTGCATTTACTATATATGCATCCATTAAATTCCCCGAATTCCATTTGCCAAGATTACGAGAATTGAGCAAGCCATATTTAAAAGGACTAAGTAATTTTGCGGGTTGGACAATATACTCTGCAGGATGCGTAATAGTTCGAAATCAAGGTCTCTCTGTAATACTTAATTTGTTTTATGGTACGGTGCTCAATGCAGCCTATGGGATTGCCCAACAAGTAATGGGAGCTGTACAATTTATATCCACCTCTATTTTGCAGGCGATGAATCCACAGATAATGAAAGCGGAGGGAGCTGGCGAACGTGAAAGAATGTTGCAATTATGCGAATATGAGAGCAAATATTCGTTTCTCTTATTATCTTTAGTCGCTATTCCACTCATTGCTGAAATGGAGATGATTTTACGTTTATGGCTCGGTCATGTACCAGAATACGCGGTAATGTTCTGCCGTTTTATGTTGATAGCTTCATTGTGTGATCAAATATCTGTCGGTCTTACTTCAGCCAATCAAGCTATTGGAAAAATTCGGAACTATAACATTATTTTTTACACATTAAAATTGGTTATCATCATTATTGGATGGATATGTTTGAAATTACAACTCCCAATCATTTCTATTATGTGGGCATACGTGGTTATAGAATTATTGACTTCATTATTACGCCTACCTTTAATGAAATGGATTGCAGACATCAACATTAAATTATTTTGCAAAAATGTTTTTGCAAAGATTTTGGTCCCTATTTTAATCATTAGTTGCACATGCTTAACTATCACACATTATTGTCACAATCCCTATCGGCTACTCATCACAATATCCACTTCCATATTGACTGGACTTACCTCCATATGGTTTACCTCACTATCTAGTGAAGAGAAGATATATGTATATCATTTACTTAAGAAATGCAATATATGAATGCATACCAAGATAACAATATAACTACAAGACATAGCACACAATCCAGCATGGGTCCACTGCTACTTTATGCTATACTTATTAGTGTATCTTTGCTTAGTTTACCTAAAACAAGTATATCAGGATATGTAACTCACATAACGTATGTGATGGAGATACTATCTTTTATGGTATTATTTTATCGTCAAATCCTAACACGCATAAAAATTTCAGCATTTAATGTACATGTTACTCTTTGGTGGATATTATACGTGCTCATCGCATATGCACAGCATACAACAACAGGTTTTATGCCAATTTTTTTATGGTTAAATATCACAATCATATTGTTAATAGGCAATTTATATTGGAAAGATAATTTTGAAATAGGGTTAAAACATTTGTCAATATTATTTGGGGGATTAGTTTACTTGAATGCTATTTTACTAATCCTTTTCCCAGAAGGACTTTGGATAGACAATAATTGGGTAGGTCGCGGCAGTCCTGTACGATACCTTTTTGGTAACCTCAATCAAACTGGATTTGTATGTTTGTTAGCGATAGCAACTCATTCTGTTTATACATTTCACACACATAGAGGATATCTTAGTTTATGTTTGTTAGTAGTTGTCTCACTTGGATCTGTTATATTTTTGGGTTCAAAGACATCTCTGGTTTGTTTGTTATTATATACTACCTTCTTAATATGTCACCGAGCCATCAAAAGACCCACCTTAGTACTTCTTCTAGGAAGTTTTGTATATGTATTATTTTTTATTTTGATAATTTGGCAAGGCAGTAGTATTGAAACTTACCCACTAATCACGAGATTTATTGAAAATACATTACAAAAAGATATTACATTTAGTGAAAGAACTAGTATTTGGAGCAACGCAGTATATACAATTTCTCTAAGCCCCTTCATTGGGCATGGGATTCAAGGTATGACGTGGAATGACGAACACTTAGGAGGATCTGGTCCTCATAATTTATGGTTGATGATATTATTGCAAGGAGGTTTTACTTTATGTTTATACTTTATTGGGATTATTGTCTATACGCTCAAGTTATCTCTTAAAACAACACACACACCCAATATAGCAGCATCATTTGCATTGTGTACCCTTCTTATTATGTCACTTTTTGAAACATATAACATTGTTTTTATCTTTTTTCTAATTCAAATCACCTACTACACCACAACATTAACCAAAAAGTTAAACAATTAACACTCTTACAAATTCATGAAAGTACTTTTTGTAACATCTAGTACAACTACTCATGGTGGAGGGAGCAAGTCCTTTCTTCAAATGCTACTTGGTTTAGTTTCATACGGAATTGACCCTCTCGTCATATTACCAGACGAGAAGGGATTATTCCAAGTATTGCAACAAAAAGGAATTGCTTGCATTGCAACGCGCTACCAATATAAGATGTCTGTATATCCCAATATGAGAACGCTTAAAGATGTTTTCTTATTTATTCCCAGACTAATTTATCGTTTTATCATCAACAATATATCTACAATCCAACTTCTAAAAATCACAAGACAATTTCAACCAGACATAATTCACTCGAATGTAAGTGTTATTGCTATTGGTTATTACGTAACTAGATTTTACAAGATTCCACATATATGGCACATACGAGAATACGGAGATCTTGACTTTGGTTTTCACTATTATCCATCTCGTTCGGCTCAAATAAAACGATATAAACAAACTCACTCACACACAATATGTATCACCAAAGATATTCAACGCTACAATGAGTTGGAGAATTGGTGTCATTCACATGTTATATACAATGGTATTTTATCAAAAGAATCCTCATTGTACAACAATCTAAAGAAAAATTATTTTCTTTTCGCTGGCAGGCTAGAAAAAGCAAAAGGAATCTTACCACTCATTGATGCTTACGCAGAATACTGCAAAAACGTAGAAGAGCCTATTCCTTTATATCTAGCTGGTAGTGGAATCGCAGAGTACGTAAAAATTATTCATGAGCAAATCACACAACATCAAATCGACAAGCACGTCATTTTTCTGGGGATGCGAGATGATATATTAACCCTTTATAAAGATGCTAAAGCACTCATCGTTCCTTCGTCCTCAGAAGGATTTGGTCGCATTACAGCTGAAGCAATGTTTGTCGGATGCCTAGTTATCGGCAAGAATGCAGCAGGAACAAAGGAACAATTTGATAACGGGAAAGAAATGTTAGGAGAAGAAATCGGTCTCCGCTATAATAGCAAAGAACAACTAGTACAACAACTTATTTACGTAACAAACAATTCATTAGAATCAATTGAACCTATCATCTTACGTGGTCAGCAAGTTGCCATACAACTGTATGCAACCGAACACAATGCAACACATGTGTATAATCTATACAAACAAATTGTATCAAAATGAGACGCTTCATTTTAATATTAGGTAATTTATACTCATATATATGCCCTATAAGTCTGCAGCAAAAATGGTCCCACATAAAAACCATTTTTTTCACAGGTTACCATTTGCGTTATTTTAAGCATATTGGATTAGGAAGTACTATAGGAAGACATACTACATACATTGGGGAACAATATGTTTCCATTGGTAAGAATTCATATATTGGGGATTATGGGCGTCTAACTGCATACTCACACTACCCATTAACCAACCAGCACTTCACGCCAAAAATTCTTATTGGAGACAATTGTAGTATCGGTCCTCAATCTCATATTACTGCCATCAATAGTATCATCATAGGTGATAATGTACTAACTGGGCCACGTGTCTTAATTACAGACAATGCGCACGGCGCATCCATTGACAACATTTTAGACATTGCCCCCAGTAAAAGAAACTTAGTTAGCGGTGGTCCTGTCATAATAGAAGACAATGTATGGATTGGCGAGGGAGCAATGATTATGCCCAATGTAAAGATTGGGAAAGGTAGTATTATCGCAGCAAACAGTGTAGTAACCAAAGATATTCCTGCATATTGCGTAGTTGTCGGAACACCGGCTAAAATTATCAAACAAATTAGAAATAACAACATATGAACTTATTAAACAATCCCAAAGCACGAGTTATAGCGTTCTATCTGCCTCAATTCCACCCTATTCCTGAAAATGACAAGTGGTGGGGAAAAGGTTTTACGGAATGGACTAATGTAGCGAAAGCAAAGCCACTCTTTCGTGGACATTATCAACCTCGTATACCTGCAGATTTAGGTTTTTATGATTTGCGTGTACCTGAAGTACGTGAACAGCAAGCACAAATGGCTCGTGAGGCAGGTATTGAAGGTTTTTGTTATTGGCACTATTGGTTTAATCATGATGAAAAGTTATTAGAAAGACCATTCCAAGAAGTACTTCAAAGTGGCAAACCAGACTTCCCTTTTTGTTTAGGTTGGGCTAATCATAGTTGGACCAATAAAAGTTGGGAAGCAGGAACACGCCAACAAAAAGAAATGACATTGATGGAAATGGTGTACAATGAGAATGAGTATCGTAAACATTTCTATGATGTACTACCCGCATTTAAAGACAAACGCTATATCACTGTAGATGGGAAACCTCTATTTTACATTTGGAGTGCATTGGGGATTCCTAATCCAAGTGAATTTATTCAATTGTGGCAAAAATTAGCACAAGAAAACGGATTAAAAGGCATATATTTTGTAGGACTAGAATTTAATTTGCGCGAAAATGAGAAATCGCTTAAATCTGCTATTACAAAAAAAATCCCCAATAATGCAGCCACACGTTACCAAAAATTGTTGGATTTAGGATACGATGCAGTAAATAGTAGAGGATACTTTCGAGCAGATATGTATTGCCGTACTTTTTGGGAAATCATTTGGAGATCAATCTGCATGCGACTATTCAAATATACACCTATCTCCAAATGTGATCAACGCAAAATAAATAAATGGTTATACACCGAAGAAGATCGACTAGAAAACGTATATCCTACTCTGATGCCAAATTGGGATAGGACACCGCGAAGTGGTAGAAGAGCACGCATTTACACAAATAGTACACCAAAAGTTTTTGGAGAGCAAATCGATCAAGTTCTTGATATAATTAAAGACAAAAGATATGAACAAAAAATAGTATTTCTGATGTCATGGAATGAATGGGCTGAGGGCAATTATATTGAACCAGACATGAAATACGGACATGGATATTTAAACATTCTTAAAGAAAAGCTTTTTAAATAATAATTATATGAATCCTAAATATCTCACCGATCGCTTCAAACAAATGAAGCAGGACTATATTGGGGAAACTTCGCGCTGGGAAACAATATGGTATGGCATAGATTATCTATTTTCATTGCTAATATATGGTACATCCATTAGTGACTATTTCGCTTATGGATTCTACAAATTACGTCCATCGGGTAGAAATGAATATATTACCTTTCGACGCTACCATAAAATTATGCGTATAGCTAATAGAACAAAAGATATTCATATATGTCGAAATAAACTTGATTTTAATAATCATTTTACTTCGTTATTGGGGCGCCAATGGATTGATACTAAATCTGCGACACAAGAAGAACTCCAAAACTTTATCAAGAAGAATCCGACCTTCTTTATCAAAGAAGTTTTAGGGTTTCGCGGAGATGGTGTAAAACGAATTGATTCAACCAAAATTTCTATCACAACATTTTTAGAAAATCTCCAAAAACAAACTGATGCACATTATATTTTAGAAGAGCCTCTCACAGAAATTGCTTCTATACAAGAGTTTCATCCATGGTCAATCAATACGATTCGTATAGTAACTTTATATGATTCCCAGAAAGACATTGTGCATTTTATGAATGCACGCATCCGTATCGGTAATAAAAAGAATAATGTTGATAATTTTCATTATGATGGTATAGGAGCAAATATTGATACAGAAACTGGTATCATAACTTCGCAGGGATACGACACACACAATCAAACATATTTAGTGCATCCAATTACAGGGAAGCAAATTTTAGGATTTCAAATACCGCAATGGGGGAATTGTAAGCAATTTATAGAAGCAGCGTGCAGATTAATACCAACTATTCGATATGTTGGTTGGGATCTTGTTATAAAATCCGATGGAACATTGTGCTTAATAGAAGCGAATGATAATGCAGATCATGATTTTCAACAATTGCACAATAAAGGTCTTTGGAAAGAATATAAAAAACTACTTGACAAAATACAATAAAAATCATGTTTATACTTTTAATTTCTAGAGGTATTCCTTCAAAAAAGCATCCACAATGGGGATGCTTTGAAAAAGATCAAGCCGAAGCATTAGCCGCGATTGGTCATAAAGTTGTGGTTGCAAGTGTGGATACACGTTTCCTTTGGGAGTGGAGAAAATTAGGAATTACCAAAACTGTCACAAAGAGTTTTGTTCATTATGATAGTTTCATCATACCAGAAGTGATAACCCAATTATTTGGTAGAAAATTTAATCTTATTATCAAACAGTGGCAAATGAATAATATCTACAAAAAAATTCTTAAAGATTATGAAAAGCCAGATATTATCTATGGGCACTTCTCATCAATTACAAGCAATGCTGTTAAGATTGCATTAGAACATAAGATTCCTCTTGTTGGTATGGAACATAATGGAATTTTCAACGAAGAAAAACTATCTCCACATACAGCATGGAGTTCTCATTACGTATATCAATACACAAATCAAATTATCTCTGTTTCTCAAAATCTAAAAGACCGTATAAAATACCATTTAGGCAAAGATTCAATAGTGATACATAATACCGTTAGCGCTGATTTTTTTAATGCTATAGCAAATAATAATTATAATGGATCAATAAATTATATTGCAACTGGACGTTTGGTTTACGGCAAGGGTTACGATTTATTAATTCGTGCTTTTGAGGAATTAAAATTACCTAATGATTCTTGGACACTAAATATAATAGGGGATGGTGAAGAAAAAGGAAATTTATTAAAGCAGATTCAACAAGCAGGACTACAAAACAACATTTTTCTTGTAGGACAAAAAAATAAAGAAGAAATTATTCAAATGTTATCTAATAGTCATATATTTTTGATGCCATCACGTGGAGAGAACTTTTCTGTTGCGATATTAGAAGCATTGGCCTGCGGATTACCTGTAATAGCCTCTGACTGCGGCGGTGCAAGAGTATGTATCTCTAACATGAACGGTAGAATATTCCCCGTTGATGATGTAAACGCATTAAAAAAAATTATTTGGGATATTCATAATAAAAACATCATTTTCAACAATAAACTAATATCTCAAAACTGCTATAATCATTATGCTCCAAAAGTTATTGCAAATAAATTAACTACCATATTTGAAGAAGTTATTACTAATTATGAAAATCATTCGGATCATTGATCAATTTATCGCGACCATTGTCCGCGGGATCACACTGTTTAGACATCATATTGGATTTTATTTAGTCGATAAGAAAACAGTTTCTCAAGTAGAACAACTACCCAAACTCACGCGGCATGAGAAAAAAAGCATAAGAAATAGATGGGCGAACTTATCTATTAATTGCTTTGATTACACGTGGTCACGCATATGGAAGAAGGAACATGGTTTCTCACCATACATGATTGGAACTATGTGGACTTGGAGTATTTTAGAAAAAATTAACCCATATGATAGCGTTGTTTCATTACAAAACAAAGCATTGTGTGATATATATCTTTCCCATATTCCTTTTCCAAAAGTATATGTAAGATGTATAGACGGAACTATGTATGACAATGAAATGCATCCTATTGATTTAAATGAATCCATTAGCATTTTGCAAAAGATTGATTCCTTTATTATCAAGCCCTCTATTGATACTTTATGCGGTCAAGGAGTCTTAAAAATATGTAAAGAACAAAATATGGAATATTCAAAAGTAGTATTGGATGCTATCAAAAAATCTGGAAATAATTTCATTGCTCAAGAGTTGCTGAAACAACATGAGGATATTTCGCGTCTAAATCCAACTTCTATCAACACTTGTAGGGTAACAACGATTTATATCAACGGAAAAATCTCTTGTTCTGTTGCTTTAAAAGTTGGTAAAAAAGATTCAATCAAGGATAATTGGAATAGTAGTTATTTGATTGGAGTAGATTCTAATGGACAACTTAAATCATCTGGTTATGATTTTTACCTAAACAAAGTACAACAAACAGATAATGGAATAAATTTCAAAGGAATTCAACTTCCTTGTTTTGAAAAAATGATTAATGCTGTCCAAGAATGGCATCAACAATATTTACCACAATGCGGAATAGTAGGCTGGGATGTGTTTGTGGATAATAATGACAATAT
>Ga0233370_1000089_pt1 | contig 10991 bp, 16 predicted proteins | sample ElkDunMinimDraft_2_FD_180686 | JGI IMG/M metagenome (GOLD analysis project Ga0233370, IMG submission 180686) | Fecal eukaryotic communites from dung pellets of Tule Elk in California, USA - Elk Dung D2 | ecosystem: Host-associated > Mammals > Digestive system > Large intestine > Fecal | place...
TGGAAAATATACAAACTTACCAGGTTCATAATCAATTCCAACAATTATATTATAACCATCTACAAGACACATTTTAAGTCTAGTAACTTCCGGATTTGGATGTGCAATAAAATTTGTAATTTCTACAATTTTTGCCAAATAATTTACATTGGCATTTTTACTTTTTATAAATTTCATAAAATTGATTTTAAGGTACCTAGGAGACGAGATCTCTTTGCGGATGAACATCTCCTAGGAAAATAAATTTGAATTGATTTTAGGCTATATTAATAGTCATTTCTAATGAATTTAAAAATCACTTGCGCATCAATTTTTTGTCCAAACTTTTCTACACATTCATTTTGATATTGTGGAAAATTCATTTTTGAACGTGAAATTGGATGTAATGACGTTAAATAATCTATAACCTCTTGCTCTGATGGAGGTATAGGAATAAAAGGCTCTAGAATTTCAGCTTCAGTAAATTCTTGATTGAAAAGATCTTCTTTTACGCCTTTATAAATTTCCATATTATCCTTCCTTGATTTATAAAGTTTCTTTAATAAATCAATTTCATCAAGCTTAGGATTTTTCGATATTTGATACTCAAAATCTGATTTAAGATTTCGATATCCCTGTAACAGCAATGTATTTTTAGCATCACCTAATTTCATTTGAACTTTAATTTGTTCATTTAAATAGTCTATAAATTTACTCATAGATTTTTAGTTTTTCACAAAGTTCATCAAAAGTCAAATTTGTAACTTCAAATAAATATTTTTCAATTAGTTCCCTTCCTTCATCTCCGAACATATATTCAAATAATTTGAAGATTACATAATTATATTTGTTATAAAAATTTTCACCCTCAGAATTATAGATACAAATCCCAAATCTGGCATTCATATCTATAACATCTGATTCAGCACTATTATATTTACATATAAGGTTTTCTAATTCTTTCTTTGTCATATTATATATCTTTTATATCTCAGGTATTTTGTAAAATGGCAAGTCTTTGTTGTAATAATGTATTAGAATAGTTTGATTTTAAAATTCAAATTCATTGATTTTGTTTTCTTTTTTGATGTAAAAATTTACCCAAAACACTTTTACTTAAACCAGAACCATCTAATTTTAATTCTTTTCAAGCAGTTGTTAAAGATGGCCATTCTTTTAGTAAGTTTCCAAATAAATCAAATTGTAAAACAATTTTGTCATTACTAACAACTCCAACTTTTATATTATTTTTAATAAAATAATCAGTTGTGTAATTTTGTTTTCAGCATCATAAAAATCCATTACAGGAGTGTTGTTTTAAATTACAACAATCTGCAATTTGTCTTGCATCAATTTTTAATATTCGCGTTACTTCTGCTGCTGATGGTCACTCTTTAATCAAATTAAAATTAAAATCAAATTGTAATACAGGTTTTGATCATTTACAATTAACAATACCTTTTTTAAGAAGTGAAAGTTTTTTTCTATTTTCTAAACTCATTTTACATCCAACAGTCCCATCTCCTCCATTTGTAGAATTATATCCAAACGCTGGATTATTTGATTTGAATAATTTAATAAAAAATATTTCTCTTCTATTTAAAACTCATTTTGCATCTAAAATATTACATTCTCCTTGTCAAATTACATATTTATCAAACATTTCTCAAGAATATTTACAAATTGCTTTTTGAAAATATCCTTTTTCTGTTTTTGTGTATGCTTGTGATTTGTGATCTGATCATCTTAACAATGGTGAATTATAAGTTTGTCCTATATAAACTTTTCCATTTTTCTTATTGCGAATTGCATAAATTGTGCATAATTTGTATTTTTTATTGTCCGGCTTTGTTTTAAAGCTGGATATTTTTAAATTCGCAATTATTTCTAAATTTCTATAAATTTGTGTCATATTATTTTTTTACAAATTTATAGAAAAGTTTATTAACTTCCAAATTTACCTGTCTTTTTCTAGAACCAAACATTTTCAGACAGGAAGGTTAGGAACTGGATTTTCTGTATTTGTCATGCCGAAATGTTTGACTGTAGCCATTTTCCCAATCATTTCGTTAATGTTGTTTCGGTAATATTGTTTGTCTTCTCTTGTTCCAATTGGTTTGGCTTTAAATTCATATCCTTCTTTTGTTTTCATAAGAAAACACATATCTTCTTCACGAAGACCTTCTACCAATCCAACAATTTCATATTCATTATCAACAAACTTTTTAATTTTTTGCATTCTACGATCCCTACCACCTGATTTATAAGGCATGTCTGCATCACGAATTACAGCACCTTCATATCCTTCAGATACAAATTTGTCATGATATGTATCAATATCTTCGAGTTTTGTACAACAATGTTCTACAATTTGTAACTTAGAATCATACGGTGCTTTAGATCAAATGTCTGTTAAAATCTTAAGTCTGTCAGTAAAATTCTTTGTCTCATCAACGATATCGTAACAGTTAAAAGATAATTCTTTGTGTTTAGGATCGAGTGTTTCTAATCTACACAATCCGCTTACTACATTTAACGTTCAACCGTGTCTATAAATTTCGCCATCCAATTTAAGATCTGGATTAACTTCAAAAAGTTTATTTATGAAAGGATCCAGTCGTATAAACGTTGCTGCAACATCATAGTTTTGACCACCTCTACTAGATGTTCGCACCTCTCCATCTTTATAATAAAGGATGCAACGAACTCCATCTAGTTTTCTACTAATATATCACGTTTTGTTTTTGTTTTTAGCATCGTCTGGATCAAATACTTTACAAAGCATTGGTTTTACAACACCTGCTTGATCAACAACTTGTTTTGGAAAGGTTTTTTCTACATCAAAATCATCAATACTTGTATAACCAAAATCAGAAATACTCTTATAGCCTTTGTCTTTATATTTCTTTACATGAGAATTAAATTCAAGTTGTGCTTGTTCTTCTGTAGTTCTTTTAACCTTACCTTTTTTGATTTCAATTATCGGCTGTTTTGTTAATTTACCTTGATATTGTCCAGTTTCTCTTTCTATTACGAACGCTTTAAGGATATCATTTCATGTACAAGATATGTTTACTTGTCTGATTTTTCCTTTACTATCACGAGATATTAAAACATCCTTCATTACTTTCCTGTTGATCCAAATCCACCCTGACCACGATCTGTTTCACCAAGGTCATCTAATGATTCTACTGGATCCCAAGTAAGTTGTTCGTATTTTGCAACAACGAGTTGTGCAATTCTTTCACCTGGATTAATTACAAATGAATTGTTAGAGAGATTCACAAGAATTACCTTTATCTCTCCTCTGTAATCTGCGTCTCAATTTGTTACCCTAGAAGTTCTTTATCTTCTAGTTCTGCATCTTCATTTGTTATACATGCAGTTCGGACTATATCTTCACCGTTATTAACGGGCAGGGCACTCGTGTCAGTATTACTGTCTTCGGCATTATCCGCTAAGACTCGACTGTTAGTCTCTGAACCTACAATTATATTTCTATAAATGTTTGGCTGCTGATTGTCCTCTTCAGGATTTTCCAGCAATTCACCCTGTTTTACAACGACTTGACGCGTTATATCTAAATCTATAATTTGTTCATAAAATTGTTTTTGTTCATCTGAACAAAAACTAAAAAATTGTTCACGAGATAATTTGTTTGTATGTAGCGCTGATATTAAAACATTTCCAAAATATCTATGAATTAACATATGTACGTTTCCAGGCAACATCACTAAATTTGTTTTATCATTATTGTGATGATTTGCATCTTTATGATGAATGTGATACCCTTTAGGAATTTGTTTTAATGTAGAAAATCCAAAGTGTTCTTTTACAACATGTTTGTGTAAATCCTTATCATTATCAAGTACTCTTGTTGACTTTAATATTTGATCGACAGATTTATAATTCGCATTATTTTTACCTTGACGTGTTTGGCTTAATCATTGTGATCGACATGTTTTAGAACCACACGTTTTGTGATGATTTGTTTTACTTTGTTTACAAACATAAGATGTTCCACAAATTGGACAAATAAGTGTTATCTTTTTATCATATCGTTTAGAATTATATTTTCCTAAACATTCTCTACTACAACATAAATATGTTTTTTCTCTACTTGGAGAAACAAATTCGTGTTTTCCGCATTCTGCGCAAACAACTTCTACTTTTTTACATTTTAATGTATTCATAATTTTATTATTTTAAATTAAAATGTAAATATACAAAATACTTTAGATATAAACAAATTTTTTATTCAATCGTTCCGGGCGCATTCAGCACGCTGATGCCGTGCTTCGCAGCCAGCCCGCTTCGCGGACGCACCTGAGCCTCAGTACCGTCAGGTAAAGCAATATAAAGTCCTGTTGGAATAAGGACTCTTTCTAAAGAATTAAGAGTGATTGGTTTTTCAATATTAGCCTTAAGATCCATTCCTGCCGCAGAACTTGTTTCGTACTTAGGCAGTTCGTTGTTTGAAATATTATATACTTTTACTTTCATTAATTTATTGTTTTAGGATTAGCTTCTATTACTAAAGCATCTTCAATTTTTAAATCTAATTTTCCAAGAGGGCAAATTCCTAATTGTTCTTTCTTTTCTAAAAGAATTTCTATAGCGGATTTTACATCTTCTGCTACAATTGGAATTGTAAATAATCCTTCAACTGGAATATGAAATTTAAACTCTTTCATTTAAAATAAAATTTGTAAATGGTAGTCCTCGAAAAAACATTTCTGCACTAATTAATTCTGTTGGAAATGTATCCCGATATGTTACATATTCTGACTTATAATTAAATAAATCTAAAATATGTGCGATTTCAAATATATGTTCAATGTTTTGAATATCATCTAATTCAATAAATCGAATTAAATTAGGTTTATGTTCTATGATTAAATCATGAACATACTTAAATGTTAAATCATTTGTAAATTTAATTTCTAGAATTGTCATTTTTCCAAAATTTATGATTAATTGGACGCATATACCAAGATGATAAAACAACTTCTCCAGATAAATTGAATTCAACCATTATCTGATTTGTAGTTTTACTTGTTAATGGACCTCTTTCTTCAATGTACGGTCCAAATTTAACATAGTTAAATTGATTTTGATGATCAGGCATTTCTGTTGAACCACTATATCAAGCTGTTTTGTAATATTCAAAATCTTCACGTATTAATTTTGCCAATCTAACAACTTCTCAAGGTTCTTTATCACCACCCATAAAACAAATGCAGGTTACACCTGCATTTTGCTTTATGAGTTTAACTAATTCAACATAAGTTAATGGTGTACCACTATCTTTTTGTAATCAAGGGGAATGACATCCAACACATCTATGAGGACAATTGGTTAGATTTATACAAAGAGAAATTTCATCAGGTACTTCTGCAAAAGTGATTTCGTAATTACTGTATTTTAACATATAAATTACAACAACATTTGTCATTAAGGCGATATCCAGAACAAGGACATTTAAGTTCATCTGATGTATTTGCACAAGGACAATGACCTCCACATCTATTGATTCCTTTGATAATGCCATTTACAACTTTTTCATTAGGATTAAGTTGCCAGCCATCCTTAATATTTGCTTTTACATATTCTATATCAACCATTATACCTCCTTACTATAAACTCTCATTTCTGCTTCAGCTTTTCTATCTTCTGCAAAAGCACTAATTGGACGCATGTACCCAATAATTCTTGTATATTGTGTTACATCTTCACTATTACATTTTGGACAAACTGTAAACGGTTGTTTTACAATATGTCCGCATTTATTACATTTAGTATTAGGAATATTAAATGTAAAATAATTAGTACCTTCTTTAATTGCAAAATCAATAAGCTTTAAATATTGTTCTTTTGACAAATGGTCTTGCAGATTGATATGGGCGGCACTTCCCGTATTATTCTCATGTTTCCATGAGTACTGACTATATCTTAACGAGTTTAACTCGCAAAACCCATTTCGAATTACGTACCAATAGTAATTCTACTCTCCCGATACGGAGATAGTCGATACAGGATTATAATCATTAATATCTATTTGCAAATCCTTTAAAAATCATTGTTTTTTAGTTTTACTATATTTAGGTAAATGTAAATATGACTGATCGATTAAACTTCTAAATCCTTGTTTTGTTTTGCTTTTCGATCCATATTTTTCATAAGTTTCTTGTAATGAATGGGTTACATAATATTTTCTTATCTCTAATACTTCTTCGTCTGAATATAATGCGTTTACATTATTTTCTCCAGAATTTTTCTTCCCCATTAACATCACATGATTGTTTTTATTTTCTTCTGTATATACTTCCATCATTATGCCTTTTCAAGTTTGTCCTTCCCAAATTTTTTCAAAAGCAGAGTATGAAATTTTATCAGAATATAATTTTCAACAATCAGAAACTCCAATTTTACAATCATTATAATAAGTTCTTATTTCAACAACATCTTCAATAGTTAATTTTGTTCTCGGATTTCCATCGTATTGACAACGTTCTCCTCCTCAAGTTAAATTATAACCGTGTTGTGAAACATGCGAATTATATAATCTTATGTAAAATCTTTCTTTTTCTCCTAAAGTAGTAATATCTATAATATCTTTTTCAATTATCTCAAAACTAAAATTTTCTAATCCGTATTTTCTAAATGCTTGATATAGCGGATTTTTTAATTTAAGACAATTGATACAATTTTTGTGGGTATTTCAACGATTTTCTATATTATTAGTTATACCCACATAACATTTTTGATTTTTTAAATTAGTTATTTTGTATACTCACATATCTTTATATTTTTACAAATTTAATAAAAATATGGAGGATTTGCAACACATTTTTGATTATTTTCCCACGGTATTCCCATGCATTTCTGTTTAGGGTTCACCGTTAGCCTCAATTGAGACCCCGTTGGTTAACGGAAAAGGTTTAACAGGCAGATTAAACTACCATCGGTAAATTGATAAGTTTGTTTTCCATGAAGAATGAATTTATCTAATACAGACGTATTATCGTGAGCATTATAAAAATATGAATTATACAACGTTCTTCCTTCTGGAACGTAATAACCATCTTCTTTATCCCAATTATAATTTTTTCCACCCAATCCTTCAGCAGGAACAACTTCACTATTAAATAAGAAAGGTCTTTTTCTATCACGAACACTATGCAGTGTATTCTGTTCTTTAATTGTACCGAGTATAAGTTGTAGGAATCTAATGTATTCTTCGTTATTAGATACATCTAGACCCAAAAATCTAGCAGCTTCATTAAGACCATTGATGCCGATAGTACTATACAACTTATTAATATAAATATATCCTCCATTAGATGCAGCAAACATTCCTTTATCTTCAAGATCATAAAGCATTGTTTTATAAGCAATGTGATATTTATATACTCTCCTTAAAATTGTTTTAAGATATCCTTCAAATCCAATGCTTTCGTTTGTATTATAAAATACACTCAACTTGTCATTTTGTTCACGAGGTCCATCCTGTGTTTTAAACCAATCCTGAACAATTCTATTAACATTAAGAGTAATCACATTACAACTACCAGTCATTACACCTGTCAATCCACTTGTAGGGTTAAATGTATTTTCAGCAAGTTCGTTTCGAAGCCTACAACATGATGCGAGACTATCCGCACTATCTGAAACATATGTAAAAAACGAATGTCCTTCAGAATACATTTCAGCACAAAGATTTTTATAATCTTTATCTACAATATCATTTCCGTCATGAACCATTGCAAATGTTTCAACAGGGAATGTTAATATTTGCTTAAGTCTAACGTCATTAAACCATTTCATAAACATTCTTTGAAGATTATCAATTTCTATTCATGTTGGTTGTGTACCGTCAGGATAATAAAATTCTCCAAATAAAGAATCGAAATATGTTTTATCGTAATAAGAAATATTAATAAACGGACTTTGGAATCCTCTATTTCCAGCTGGCTGATTAATTCCCCAAACAAATTGTTTAAAAGCTTTAATAATTGAATCACCAACAGAACGTTGAATTTTACAAGCAGGAGATGTGACTAAATCATTTAAATGTTTATATCAATCATTTCCAAACTCCATTCTGACATAATAATTTAGTGCAATAAAATATTCACCAAAAGCAACAGCTCCTTTACATTGTGATGATAACAAAAATGCAAGATTTGTAATTTGACCACTAAAAGACTGTAAATCATTCGGAGGTCCTGGTGTAACTCCATCAATATTACCTACTCCTTCTGTTAACAATGGGAATAAACTTACTGCCATACAGTACTGCTTTAACACTGGAGTTGAAGCTTCATCATGTGTATAAATAATATGATGATTAAGATCTTCTTCGTATTGTTTAGCAACTTCAGGATATATTTTGTTTAGCATATCCTTCATTCGCTGTCGTTGTATAATTCTATTTTGAGTTTTATAAACTTCCCCTTCGAGATTCGCAACGTTTTTCTGTGTTACGTTTGCATTAGCGTCTGTTTCTGAAGAAGTTGCTGCATTATTTTTTGAATTAGCATAACTATCCATATAGTCCAATCTCTCTCTAACAAATCGACTTTCTTCGTGTTTGTTTCGATATAGTATATATGCTTTTGCAACTTCAAAATATCCAAAACTCATTAATTCGTGTTCAATAACATCTTGAATAATCTCTACATCTACTGTATCTGTTTCAGAAAAACATTCTTCAACAGTAAGTTGTACGTCATCTAAAAAATTATAAAACTCAGATGTAGGATCTTCTTTTGTTACTGCTTTAAAAGCGGCAGTTATTGCTTTTTCAATCTTACTAAAATTGTAAGACACTATTTCTCCGTTTCGTTTAATTACCTTCATTATTTATTAAATTTTGAAACAGTTGTCCACACAAAATTGTTTTCTCAAAATTATTGATTATATCTTTTGTGGAAGCATCTTTTACAAGTTCTGTGAAAGCGGTATAATAATTCCAGACAGAACACTCTTCTGATTCTTTTTTATACGTATTAGATGTAGAATTCATGTACACATTTTCAAACGCTTTGATTACCATAGATGTAGATAATTTAACTTTACCTCCAATGTGAACATGTTCATACAACATTGATTTTTCAATTAATTCTCCTAATAATTGGTGTCGATTATCATCATCCAAAAAAGTATTTTGCATTTTTTTACTAATCAAATCGACATCGGTTGTCAATTCCATTAAACTTTCAATAGAATAATCTGGAATTTTTTCATTAGGTTTTAGTTCTCCAATAATAATTCACTGTGAATTAAAGACACACGGATTATTTCCATGTAAATAATTTCGATAAACTTTATAAATCGGATTTCTTAAATCTAAACCATAAACCAAATTGTAAACCTCAACCATTCCGTTTACATTACATTTATCTGGCATAATAGCTTGAATTCAAACCCTATTATAAGTTGTATCATTGTTTTCGTTATTAATTAACAATTGATCTGGTTCTTGAACATGTACTATAAATTTATTCGTATATTTTGACATTTTATCAATAAAAGGTTGTACATATTCCTTAGTTGCTAAATATTCTCTACCTTTAATGATAGTAGCTTTACCTTCAAGCAAACGAGAAAGGGTTATTTCCATTGTGTATTATATATTCTTCAATTAATCTCTCTCATTTCTTCTCACGTCGTTTATTTAACAAATAGCCTGTTTCCAATCAATTATTTCCAACTTTTGTAAGAGGTTTATTTGAATATTTTATAAAATACGCCTCTAACACATGTGCCAATGTTTCTGTTAAATTGTAAAATACATAAATAGTCGCATCTTTATTTAAATGACTTGCGATAGAATGTTTTGTATTACAAGGTCTATTTTGTGTTGGTTTAGAATCATTGAATACTTTTGTAAATCCTACATAAAATCATTCGTGCTTTTTAAATGCTAAATATACTGCCGACTTATGAGATCTATTGTCTTCTCTATCTTTTATTCTAATATCACTACAATCCATTCCTAAAATCCGACAACCGTTCTTCATAACGGCGTACAGATCCTTAAAAAGACAATCAATCATATACAAGAAAAGGAGGTACGTAATGTACCTCCTTATTAATAATTAAAACGAGTTCTTATCGTTTCCAAATACAATGTACTTTCCTTCCTTAGCGTCTGTAGAAGGAGAATAATTAAGTTCAAATGCAACATCCTTACCCTCAGTTACACGATAAACGATGGTTGCCACCATATCCTGACGATACTTCTTCATCAACTCCTTAGCGAGTCGTGCTGCATCGTCCTTCTTACTAGCCTCTCCTACAAGTTCGTCTGTATCTTTAAGACGAATTTCAATAACTCTCTGTAGATTACGATTGCCCTCAACTACATTATTGACAAACTCGTAAGGTCTCTTTTTAGTATCCTTAGAACCAGGATTGATTGCTACAATAAGACCTACACCAGAAGCATCTGTAAGACGATTCTTCTCCATTGCTTCTACAGCAAATACTTTAAAATCAGCATCCGACATTGGGGAGTTAGCATTCTTCCAACTCTGTGTTACGTTTCTAACTACTGTAATACCCATCTCTGCTGCCTTTTCCTTAGCCTCCTCAAGGCTGTACGCTACTACTTCAAATTTACGCATAATAAACAATTTTTTAAATTAAACATATTATTTCTCTTTTCCTTTGTGGTATACAAAGGTATAAATTTTTTTTGACAATTGCAAGATTTAAATGAAATTTACTTCGGATTCATAACCAAACATTTCATAATAAGCGACTCTTTTCATTAATTCGTTAAATTCGCTAATACCCTGTTTTAATTGTCCCTTTGATACATAGAAACACTTTGCTTCATAAGGTGGAAGTGTTTCTACAACAAGCATATTTGCTTTTAAAGTTCAGCCGGTATTTTTACAAACTCCAAAATTTTGTTGACAATAATACCATAGAACTGCTGAATAAATACCCATTTGTCTATAATAGTGATATTTATTCATAGAACCGTATTCTGGATTCATAAA
>Ga0233370_1000090_pt1 | contig 10923 bp, 18 predicted proteins | sample ElkDunMinimDraft_2_FD_180686 | JGI IMG/M metagenome (GOLD analysis project Ga0233370, IMG submission 180686) | Fecal eukaryotic communites from dung pellets of Tule Elk in California, USA - Elk Dung D2 | ecosystem: Host-associated > Mammals > Digestive system > Large intestine > Fecal | place...
TCATTGCACCAACAATTTGACGCAAACGAATATAAGAATCGGATAGTGCGTGCTCAGCAGCACGCATGTTGACAAGATCCGTTTCAGCATTTTCGGCGCGTTCTTCCTGAGCACGCCATTCTGCTTCCAACTGGTCAATGCGCATGTCACGATAACCCAGTTCCGCAGCGATATCACCTTTGCTATGCAAACCTTCGGATGTCATTGCCATAACATGACGGGAGTAATAACCACCAGCTTGATCCAGCTCCCAAGCATCGCGCTCACGATATAGACAATCACACTCCACCAGAATAGGCTCACCCCACGGTTGAACTCCACCACTATCAACCATTCCCGTTCCGTTACATTTTTGACAGCTCATTATCATCTCCACCTGTTACGGTCATTGCATTTATATTCATACTCAGTAATAAACTGTGGATACATTGACATAAAATTACCTTTTGCATCGTAAACATTGTTCCAAACGATATATTCCCGGCTGTTACCAGTACGTTGACAGTTTTGCCGCTCCATTTCTTTGGAGTCTACGATTGCAAATACAACAAAGGCAAGTATAACGCCTAGTATGATGAGTATTTTCATGGGTTAATCCGATATTCTTTAATTTCCCTTAGCGTATCGCGCCAATCACCACCTTCAAGGTCAACTTCACCGCAGTAGCGCACATGTAATCCGTATACGCCAATCATCCATTGCTTACCAGATTCATACCAAGAAGGTTTAGCGTCATAACAATGAACTTTACCGTCTGCGTCTACAGCGATAAAGTTAGCCCAGGGCTCAACAGGGACAGCAGACCCGTAATAGTCGGTAAATACTTGCGTCTCCTTGTTAACAGAAGGAATTTCGTGTCCAGTTTCGTCCATTCCTAAATACAGCATAACAACCTCCAGATAATTAAGGGCTCCGTAGAGCCCATTATAGATTGATAATTATACTTCTTCCAGGAAATTGGGCCAATAATGTGCCATATGCATTTTAAAAAAGCTCCACTAAGGTTTGTGACCAATGTTCTTCTTCAAGGATAACTTCTGTAATGCAGCGGCATTTACCTTCTTCGCTGTACCATTCATCCCAATCTTCATCAACTAAAATGTCGGGCTCACATTCATAACCGAATAATTTGCCGTCACCATCGACAGCAAGCCATTTAACCCATTCCGGAACAACAATTTGCATTCCGAAGTAGTCGACTGTCTTTTGCTGGTCTTTTACACGCATTCTTCTTGCTCCTCTACATATTTAGTGACACATTTTTGAAAATTAAGAACGATATTTTTCTCTTTTACGGAGTGAAATTTAACACGTTCCGGGCAGATAATCCAGCCTTCAAAACGTTGAGTAGCGTCATTCCATGCTGCCCGACCATAATACCCGCGATATGGGCCTAATCGCATTGCATTTACCTCTGTAACCACATTGCTGGAGGTGCTGGGTGTAGCGCTTGCACTGGTGTCGCACATAAATACCTCCTCGATGCTCTAAAAACAGGTGTGAATTGATAGAAATTGGTTGTATCCGCTTAAAGATGGTAGCTATGGAGCAGCTACAAGACGAATTATACGTTGACGACTCAGAATTTACTACCAAAATCCATATATTTAGAAAGGATGAGCGCAATATATTCAAAAAGAAGGTAGGTGGGGTCATGGATGTAGGTGGATAGGAATGTGACAGGTGAGATTTAGACAAGGACTTACTATCAGGATGGATAAGGCGCCCTCGGGTGATTATTAGTACCCTGATGATCCTAGGTGGGGTCTATGAGTCGGCTCATTGGACCGGTCTATGACTGCAAGATCTGTTATTCTTCCAGACGAATCTATTTCATTCGTCATTATATTAATGTATATCGTGAGCTGGCTGTGTATGTGGCGTGCATATAGCAGAGCAGGCCGTACGAGTTAACGTACAGCCTGTGAGTGTTGAAATTAGCGCCGCTTTGTGGGGGTACAGCGTGCTCGTTGTGTGTTGGTAATGCATTACCATTACCTTTGAGCTTTAGCTCGCTGTGGTGCTGCTGTGTGCGTTATCCTTGCGAGCGCATGTCCGCATATATGCTTTTACCGCGCATCATGGCACTATGCCAGCCATGAACTGCATATTCTGCGCGCATTGCTGCAATTAATAACGCGTGCTGTGCGCGTGTAAGCGTGTATTTGCGTGACATAGTAGTTACCCCTTAATGCCAATGAAGAACGTGATGCCGAGCGCCTTGTGCATGATTTTGCGTGCGGCGCGGATACCTTCATCCTTCGCGGCATGGGCTGCTTCCAACGCTGTATCGTGAACGATATTTTTGGCGGTGGTGTTGTCCACGTTAAGGCGGAAAGCAAAATCGGTTAGCGCGATACATTGGCGGTTAGCATTGCGTGCGACAACAGATCCTTTTTGCAGGTTAACAATAATTTGTTTTTCGTTATTGCAATGGTCGAAGAACGACATAGTAACGATGGACATGATGTGAACCCTTTAAGTTGATTTGTAGTACCCTTGCGGTATGTGTATATAGTAGTGCTAGACCGATCATATGTCTACACCTTTTTTGCATCTTTTTATAAAAATATTTGGCAGCTATATATGTATCTGTGCGCCCGCGCGAATACTCCAGATGATGTGATGTTAGTTAGGCCATTAGTGCTAAACATGCAGGGCAAGCATAATTTTCACTAGATGCAAAACTATTCTAAAATAGCACTTTTGGCCTATTCAATATCACGATGCAAGGCTATTATTACTTCAACAAAGCAATACTGCTTAACCACATTAAGGGGGTTACATCATGAAATTCAAATTAGTGGAACTCGCGTCCGGTAAAATAGCTGGTTATGTATCTGCCCCAAGCTGGGAGGAGGCCGAAATTTTCTTAATGGGCCAGTTCGATATGTACATTAGCGACATCTACAAGGAATACGATTTAGTACAAATTAAGTGATTTATATCTTGCCCAGTTGATCGGACCGGGCAATAATAAGTCAACTTAAACAAAACGAGGATATACATCATGGCTACTTCTATCGTCACCAAATTTTTGGCACCAACCAACACTAAAAGCGCTCGCATTGCAGTTAAAGGTTTTGGCAAGCGCAAAGTCTATAGCTGGGACTACGCTGTCGACGTAACGCTTAACCATAAAGCAGCGGTGCAGCAGTTCCTCAAAGCTTTTAACGCGGACAATGACACCGACTATAGCATCGTTGCTTTCGCAAGCATGGATATGGCAACCGCCGATTTCGTAGCAATCGTGCAATAAGTTTTCTTATACACTGCTCATCATTACGGTGGGCAGTAATAAGCAAACTAATATTAACGAAAGGAGCTATACCATGTCTAAAGTAACTCACCGCGAACAGGACAAAATGCGTTACACCATGAAGACCAATGCACGCCGCGCCCTGAAGAACCGTTGGGGCCAGGTTGCACGCGACGCACACGAACAGCTTATCCATCAGGACGAGATTGGTTTTTACATCGTCGAGAAGGAAGTCCTTCAGATACTGCGCGACCATAAAAAAGCGCAACAGCCGGAGCAGAAAGTCCCAGCACCAACCGCCGCGCCAGCTGCCAGCGTCTCGGTACTGCGCCCGATGGTAAATCCGGAAATTGTCAAAAGCTGCCTCGAAGCTTTGGAGCAGGAGGAAGAGAAAGATATGAAACATGCAAAAGCTGCCACGCAGGTTTCTGAAATCAAAATTGAAGAGCCAAAAGCTGCCGCGCCAAAACAGAATGCAAAAGCCGCTCGCTGTGATTTCAAAAACGGCGCTCGCAAGCCTCTGAAAGGAAAAACCGCCGAAGTGTGGGCAATGGGCGATAAACTTTTAGCCGAACTGGGCCGCACGCCGGAGCTGAAAGAAATGAAAGCTGCAATGCCTTCTTACAACGGGACAACGGTTGCCATTCAGTTCTACGCGTGGAGAACTTATCATGGACTTAAATAATATCTTTAGTTATCAAGACGGAGAATTATTTTGGAAAATAAAACCAGCTAAACAGATTTCTATCGGTAGTAAAGCTGGTGTACCAAATAAGCGCGGATACGTCCTGATAGGATACAAGGGAAAACTATATCGTCGTTCAAGGTTAGTATGGGAGTTGCATAAAGGTCCGATACCGGAAGGACATCAAATAGACCATATTAACCATTGCACATGGGACGACCGCATAGAGAATTTGCGCTTAGTGTTGCCAAGCGATAATAGTAAAAATCTTAGCAGGGCAATAAATAACTCTACCGGAGTGACGGGAGTTTACTTTAATAAAAAGGCATGTAAATTTCAGGCTTACATTCAAATAAACGGATTGAAAAAGTATCTAGGTTTATATGATACTATAGAGGACGCAAAACAGGCCCGTAAACAAGCGGAAGAACATTACAGATTTCACGCCAACCACGGACTGGACGCATAATCTATAACCACATCAACCAACGGGCTTCTGCGGGAGCCCTATTTTAGATAAAGATTTTCAATCATGTCATTCTTCGGGTCGTTGATATACTTCCCGAAGACAGCTCCTTTACCTTGTGGACCGTGGAACATTTCATAAACAACTCGAGCCCTTAAGACTTTACGGTTTTCACCCTGGCAAATAGGTGCCAAGCAAATTTTACAATGAAGATGCGGAGCACAAACATCTTTAACTTCGTCACCTTTGGATATGCCGTATTTTTTAAAGTCCTTCTTCCAGAATAAATCTCCATCCTTATACTCAAAATATTTATTCCAGTTTGGTTCTTTCTTCCACCAGTGTTTTTTATAATCCCATTCAAGACTCATATTCTCTCCAAACAATAGTTTAATTTTGCGCGCGCTACGTAAGACAGCCTCCTGTAGACTTGTTATTGCGGTGGCAGCTACCCGTGTTACCGGACCGCTGCAATAACTCCTCTCTGCCTTAATGCAGATTATAGCTTGATATACCTTCCGATCACAATAGTTCAATAAATTTCCCTCAAAAGCACTTGACTTCTCATTTTTGACTAGTATCCGTTCAGGTTTATAAGAGTTTATAAAGTTTATAGTGTGACCTTACGAAGGTCAACTAATACAAATGTTACTATATACAATAATAATAAATCCTTATTTTATATATATTTATAGTTATTATTAATATTAGTTTAATTAGTTTTATTTTAGTTAGTTGACTGAAAGTTTATAAGTTTATAGGGGGGTATACCAAATTTTTTAGAATCATAGTATAGGGAGTAGGGTATAGGGTATTTGCCATTGTTATACCCTAGTACCCCTATCTTTAGTTTTTCTGCGGGGGCGCAAGGGGTAAACTAAAACTATAAATTTAGAAAGCTGAATAGGGAGGGTATTTTATAGGGTGTTTATAGGGTTACCCTATATGAACCCTGTATTGCACCCTATACCTATTGTTTTACAATAACTCTTGCAATTTAATAGGGAGGGTCTTACCATAGGGTTAAGGCAATACCCTATCGGAGGCTATATGAATACAGAGCTGACTAACAATAACGCGGTGGCGGAGGAACAGCCGACCAGCACTCACCCCAATGTGGTTAAGGATTTGTGCTTCGCAGCCTGGGTCGTGCAAGCGTGTTCCCGTATTCGCGGAAAGGTAACTAAAGAGCAAGCTCTTAAGATGGTTGAGGATTATTTTGATAGTGTACAAGATGTGACGCCTAAAGTTAAACACGGAAAAGCTGCTGCAAAAAAAGAAAACCCTGAGCGTGATAAGTTTATGGCATGGGTGCGCGAACAAATAAAGGAAAAAGAAAACCGTGAACTTACAACTAAAGAAGTTGCAAAGTTCCGCGGCAAATTTGACTACTACAAACGGTTTGGACCGGAAGCACCATATGAGAATGCTTTTAAGATTTGCCAAACAAAGGATAAAAATAATGAGTCTGCGTTTAAAGTTTGGCTTGCCAAGAATGAGCGTGCGAAGGGTGAGCAGTTAACGGAAAAAGAAATCACATCGCTTAAAAATAGATGGTATTCGCGACCGGATAAAAATGTGGAACCAGCAATTTGGGATAATCGTGGACGTTGGCCTGTTTGCAAGCTCAAGGCATATGGCAACGCCGCTACGGGCATAGAGGTTGCACTAGCTGGTGGAAACTTTTTTCCATGGCAAGCGTTTCATGACATCACGAAGGCTCAGCAACGCCTTGGACAATTGGACGAATGGATGATAAATCTACGGGAAGGTCGCACTCCTGAAGAGGTATATGAATGCGTTATGGAGTACGCAAACTTTGCCGCGCAATAATGCAAATTTGGTTGCAATGGCTCCTCTTATCTGTGTATAGTGTGCGGACAAAGGAGGAGCTATGACTGCACAAGACGAGTTTGATGCTAAATATATAACCACATCAGAGATTGAAGCCCGTTTCGGGGTTAGTCGTTATAAGTTGTGCCGCAATCGAGATATACTTCCTGGAGCTGTTCGTATCGCTAACGTATTTGTATACGTGCGCGAAATTGCTGAGCCAGCACTTATAGCAATGCAAGGCGATAAGCGTAGGAGGTCTTAATTTAATATGGAACTGTTTCCCGCTGAAATTAAAGCTTTCCCACAATGGGCTGTCGCCGATGCGGATAAAAAGCCGCTCGTATGGGATAACGATATCGGGCGCCTGATGGCTGCGGATGTTACCGATCCGGATATGCTTATGACGTTTGAAGCTGCCAAAGGTTGCGCCGCGCATTTCAATAAACCTTATATTGGATTTGTGCTTACTGCCCAAGACCCGTTCACCTGCATCGATCTGGATGTGAAGAACGCAACCAATGAACCAGATCCCAAGAAGCACACGACGCCGGAGCAGTTGCGCCGCTTCGAACAGATCATGACTGCGTTCGATACTTACACCGAAGTGAGTCGCTCAGGCCTGGGTGTTCACCTGTGGTTAAGAGGTAACATCGGTAAAGGTCGTCGACGTGATGGTGTCGAGGTTTATAGTCAGGAGCGTTTTATTATCTGCACGGGCAATCCCGTCTACAACAAACCAGTTGCAGAACGTGATCATTACCTTACTATGCTTGTGAATGAAATTGATCTTCAGCGCAAGACATATGAAATTGAACTGGTAGAAAAAGATCCGGTAGAAGATGATGCAACTATTCATCAGCGTGCGCTTGAAGCAGATAACGGCGATAAGTATGCACGGTTATTTAACGGTGAATGGGTTGAAATGGGATTCCCTTCCCAGTCTGAAGCAGACCTTGCCCTTATTTCTATGTATGCATTCTACACGGAAAGTAATGAGCAATGTCGCCGTCTGTTCCGTTATAGTGCGCTGGGCAAACGTGAGAAGGCTAATAAGAACAATGTTCATATTGACCGTTGCTTGCGTATGTGTCGCGGTCGCATGGAGCGTGAGCGCATTGCCCAGGAAAACGTAGCGGCGCTGGCGCGGGATTATGCTGCCCGTATGCAAGCAGCACACAGTGCAATGCAACAGGTAGCGGAAATGCCCGTAACTGTTGAAACAACACAGGGGCAGACCGTAGTTGCAGAAAGTACGTCTATTGATGCAACCGCCATTGACTGGCCGCCGGGGCTTGCTGGGGAGCTTGCGAAATACATCTATAAAGCATCCGTCCGACCAGTGAAAGAAATTTCTATTGTGACAGCGCTAGGCTTTATGGCTGGGGTATGCGGGAAGGTCTGGCAGATTCCGCAATCGGGTCTTAATGGATATTTCGTCCTTATTGCTCGTTCTGGTGTTGGTAAAGAAACGTTGAACAGTGGGCTATCTAATATAGTTAGCCAGCTTCAGGAACCGTTTCCGCAGATTCATAGCTTTGTATCATTTGACCGATGCGCTTCCGGCTCCGCACTGCGTAAATCTTTTGCGGACAAACAATCTTTTATCAACTTGAACGGTGAGTTTGGTAAGATTATTAAAGCAATGGCTACGGCGCCAGCAGGTTCACCGATGCAAAGCTTCAAGAATGATCTTACCGATGTTTATCAAAAGTCCGGTCAGATGTCTATTGTTGGTGGTATGTCTTATTCTGATAAGGCTAATAATACGGAAGCTCAACAAGGTGTGGCCTATAGCATCATGGGCGAAACAACACCGGACACGTTTTTTGAAGCGTTAACCCGTGAAATGATGGAGGATGGATTCTTATCCCGTTTCCATGTTGTCCGCTATGAAGGGGATCGACCACCTTTAAACAAGAACCAGCAGACTACAATGGATCAGCATTTGCGGGATATGGTGTGTCATCTTGTTAACCACACCTTAGTCGCAATGGCAAAGCATCAAAGTATTGAAGTGCAGTTTAGCCCGGATGCGGAAGCATTATGTGATCAGTTTAACGACGAATGTGACCGTAATATTAACGCAACCAAAGACGAAGCGATCCGTCAGCCCTGGAACCGTGCGCACCTGAAGGTGTTACGTCTATCCGCCCTGTTAGCTGTGGGAGAAAACTGGATCAATCCGGTTGTGCAGACCTATCATGTTCAATGGGCCTTGGACTTTGTGCGTCATGGACAGGATATCATTATGAAGGAATGGCATAGTGGGGGTATCGGTACTAATGACGAAGCTCGTATCCGTACTATGTGCCAGGTCTGTGTGAATTATTTAACTAAAGATTGGGTGAAAGTTAAACGTGTAGATCTGCGTAAAGAAGGTATTATCACGCGGGGTGATATTACTACTCGTCTTGCAAGTAAGTCCGCGTTTAAAAACTATCACCACGGATTGTCCGCAGCAATTGAGTCTACGATCAAGGAGATGGTTGCTATGGGTGCCCTTGTTCCGGTAACACGGGAGGAGACTATCAAACTGGGATTTACTGGCGCAGCTTGGCGCATTACGCAAGATGTTGAAGGTATTATGGCAAACTTAGGAGAAGAGGAATAAATAAAGGGCCATTTGGCCCTTTATTGTTAGTTAAGGTAGTAATCATCGACGTCATACCTTGCCATAATTTCGGATGCTTCCGCCGCACTTTCCGCTTCTTTATAAGCTTGCTCAGCGTCATCATAAGTACCGTAATACATCCAACCTTCACCCATTGGACGGATGTATGCTTCAAATTTGCCAGTACGCGGGTGACGTACAACTTTATAATCCGCGCCCATTGTGCTATATACTTTATTCAGCATGACCATTTTGTAATCCTCCGCTCTGTTTATGAGTTAATAGTACAGCTAGACGGATCGGAGGTAAAGGCAAATCGTGCTATTTTATAGATGTATTTCAAGTCTAAAGTTGTTGCATACATCGCAAGTCCTGCTATACTTACAGCATAAAGTTAACGGAGGGAACAATGTTCGAGCTTTTAAAATTATTTGCGGGTGCTATTTTCGTAGCTGGTTATTTCTGGTTTATGTATATTCTGTGAGGTGTAAAATGTCTCAACAATTATTCAATATTGCTTTACAAGCAATATTAGATACCGCAAAGCAGGCTTATATTGAAGGTTATAATCAGTGCTTAATTAGTGCTGCTTATTCACCTGAAGAACCTTCACAAATCGAGGAAGACTAGCAAAACTCTTCTGTAAAAGCTGCCTGTGATAGAATGATTCAAAACTTAAGGGGTAAATGATGAGTATTGTAAACACTATCTGTGAAGCAATTTATGCGGAGCTTATCCGTATTGAAACTAATCTACATAAAGAAGGACGAAAAGAAATCAAAAGAATTCTTGTAGATTTCCCAACAGCAATGGATATTCGAAGAGATGGGCATTTATACTATTGGGGTAATGAATACATCGATGAATGTGACGGAGGGAATCGTATCCACATGGCTATTATGAATTACCCTATTGTTCCAACCGATCAAGTAACAGGTTTTGAGTTGATGTTAGACGACGGTACTTTAGCACCAAAAGCGGCAAAGGGAACCGCGCAAAATTGAAGCTTGCCATTCAAGACTGCATCCTTTAAGATAACCACAGTTAACGAGGTTTAACAATTTAACAACATTAACTTAGTGAACGATGCTTAACTCAAGCCCTTGAAAGCGGTAGCTGTACCTCCTTACAGCAACTACTTTCGCTGGGCTTCCTGGAGCGGACAGGGTAAACCCGCAACTTACTGAACGATGTAAACGATGTTTAACGAGACGGCGCCAGATGTACCAAACCGTCACCAGCCTTTGGCGAGGCTGTACAAGTAGGCCAGGGTAGACGAAGACGGCAGTCAAAGTAAGCTATCCGACAATCAAGAGAGCCCAGGAATCCTTATGCCTGGGCTTTTTTGTTCCTTGCGATCAACATAACTTCAATATAAAATTCTTTATGAAGTGTTTTACATTAAAGTTATGGAGACAAACATGGCAGTAAATATTCGCGCTAAAGGTCAACGCGGTGAGCGGGAAGTATGTGATTTCTTTAATGCAATTTATGCCGAAATCTACGCAGAGCTGGGGATGCAGTTACCGGAAAAACCTATTGCTCAGCGTAACCAGAATCAAAGTGCGGTCGGTGGTTGCGACATTAGCAATACATGTCACCATGCAGTTGAAGTAAAAAACCATGCTACACCACAAGTAAACACATGGTGGAAGCAGACTGTTCAATCTGCTAAAGAGCTTGGCAGATATCCAGTTCTGATGTATAAAATAGAACGTAAAGGATGGAAGGTTGTTCTACCACTTAATCCGGTTGTCTTCAGTAATGGTGAATGGCAGTGGTATGAAGTTAAAGATTCCATCCGCGCGGAAATTAGTCTTGATGACTACCGCATTATTTTTAAAGCGCACGCGAAACAATGGCTAATTGATCGCGGTTCAATCCAATAAGGTGAAATTATGACGGACGTATTAAATAATATGCACACTATTTCTATAACTAATTCTAGCGTAACTGCTGCATCCTTTGCGCCAACTCTTCTCGGGGTAAAACGCTTAACAGACACCGCAATCCTGCCATCGTTTGCCAGTGCTGGGGCAGCTTGCTTTGACCTGCACGCGGACCTT
>Ga0233370_1000091_pt1 | contig 10726 bp, 10 predicted proteins | sample ElkDunMinimDraft_2_FD_180686 | JGI IMG/M metagenome (GOLD analysis project Ga0233370, IMG submission 180686) | Fecal eukaryotic communites from dung pellets of Tule Elk in California, USA - Elk Dung D2 | ecosystem: Host-associated > Mammals > Digestive system > Large intestine > Fecal | place...
AAGCAGCCTCATCGAGAGTCTGGGCCAGCTTGTAGATGTACTTCATCAGCTTGGTCTCGAAGTCACGCTGAATGCCAATCTCGTTGTTCATGTACATTGCAGGAGCAATGGTGAAACCGAAGGCATAGGTTGCAAACGTGATGGTCACCATGCGAGAGGTATTCTCGCTATCAGCGATAGTCAACTCACGGGTGTTGCCAATGCTGATGCTTCCATCATAATCAATCACAGGAGTTTCAAGGGTGTTGCCGATAGAGGTGCGAGCCTTGGCCTTAAGCTCGTCGGTCAAAATACCGGTAGGGTCATTCGACTGAACGAGGAAAGCGTCCAGTGCACCATAGCGACTCGGGCGAAACTCATACTTGTCCAGGTTCGAATTTGCTCGAATGTTCTGGGTGCGAGTCAATACTAAACTCATAGTCTTTTACTTTTTAAATGTTAAACTTATTATTTAGTGCGATGCTGTGGTGCATTACCCTTTTACAGCCCAGACATCTAATTCACTTATCGAATAGGCAAATTTGCCACGTTATTCTCATTGCGCAACTGCATTGACTGCTCGGCGAACTCGGCAGAATCACGGGTAATACCGTTGCTAAAAAGGTAGGTCTCGATAGCCTTATCAGCCTCAATCTGAGTTTTCATACCTGAAAGGTCAAGAACTGAAGAACCACCTCTGCCTCCACCAAGAGGACCAGTACCACCACCAGGCTGCTTCTTGCCTGTGTCAATCACGTCCTTAATTGAAGTCTCCATGATGAGCTCCTCAAAAGTATACGGATTAAGATTGTTCTTCGGGTTGTTCAGAATGTTACCATCAGCTCCGCGGAAAACCAACTTTTGAGTACCATCAGCATTCTGCTGGAACTCAGGTGTTCCACACTGAAGAACCTCAGCTTTAGCAGCATTGAGAAGTGTCTTCTGAACACCTTCAGTAATACCAGTCTTGAACTTAAGACCACCAGTAGCAGCTGCAAAAGCATAATCTACGTGAGTAGACTGGAGCTGATTCTGAAGCTTCTGCTTCTCTGTATCAAACTCCTGCTGCTTAGTAGTAAGCTGATTCTGAAGCTGAGTAACTTGCTGCTTAGCATCTTTGAGCTGCTGCTTCAAAGTTTCATCCTGAGCACCTTCAGCAATCTTCTTCTCGAGATTTGTTACCTTTGCTCGAGCTGTTGCCAGCTCTTGCTTAGTTGTTGCCAATGTCTCAAGGTCAGCCTTGTTTGCATTGAGCACACGCTTGAGATAGTCGTAGCTCTTCTCACCAGAGTTCTTCGCGACACCTGTAATACTCAGAATATCGCTGTCATACTGCCCGTGTAGAGCACCAATCTTAGTGCCAATTACTGTGTTTTCGTCATTACGAGACATTTCAGCTATGGCGTTGAACTGCTCAGCCGTCAAGCCCGAGAGCTGAGTGTTCTGTTGAAGCATTTCTACTGTTAACATAACTTTGGGTATATTAAGTTGTTAATACTTTTACTTATCAATCAGAGGTGTTGCGTCCTTAAATGGGTCGTTCATAACCCCTACGATAGTGTAGCCGAGAAGCTTGTAGTTCTTCTTGAACAGCTGCCATTCGCCGTAATTGAACATCTGAGGAACAGGCTTGTTAATCTCTTTGCCGGTCTTCGGGTCATAGCGATTACCAGTTGAGAGCTTAACATGAACCAGCTTCTCAGTACCTTTGGGTACTTCATACTTGGCTGTTGTAGCCGTCTTCGGAGCCTCATCAGCTGGAGCGAGCTCAATCTGCTCTTCCAGGTCAACGATGTCCTCCGTCACCTTACTGAGTCGCGCTTGCTGCTCCTTAGTGAAAGCCTTTTCATCAGCTTTCTTGGCTTGCAGAAGCTGCTCCTTCTCGCTGCTGAGCTCCTTCAGCTCCTGCTGCAGCTGCTTTTTGGTCTTCTGTGACATAATCTAATAGCTTTTTGTTAATAACTGATATTTTTTCTTTGAGTGTCTTATTCGCTCCAAATTGTATGATGTTAATGTTGTCGCGTTCAAATCTGTCAATATAGCTGCTGAAATTGAGCTTAAGCAGAACCTTCTTTGGGTCAAGCAGATTTTTCTCAGACAGTCTGAGCACTTCATCAAGTGTCTTATGAGGATAGGGCTCAAGCTGTTTAAGAATAAGCATCCTTTGTAGGACTTGAGGATTGTTTCTATATTCAACCTCAATAATCTGCTGTACAATCGCATCAAGCTCAGATTCCGACATACCATTCTTTTTGGCTGTTTCGTATTTCTTATAGAGCTCTGTGACTGTAAACACGTAGAACTCAGTTCCCCAGCTAATAGAAGACGAGATAAAATCACTTCCGTATCTCAGCTTACAGATTGTATCTTCTACAAACTTCTGAGCCTGCTCAAAATTAGTCTTAAGACTGTTCAGAACAGATGTTTTGCTTTCAAAGTTAGCTGCTACCTGAGTTTCATTGATAGCTTCTTTTTCACTGACAGTACCACCAGAACCGACTACAGATATAATAATGTCGTCACGCAGGCGCGTACACTCATCAACGTTATACTTAAGTGAATCCTTATCAATGGTAGTGATATTGATAGGGTTACGCATATCAGCTACACCCTCAGCCTGATTAGGAACAGGTACCTCTACAAATGAACCGGGACCGGTAATACGTTTGGAGCTACAGATGGGGCATCTCTCATAAGTGCCGTCAGCGAGAACCTTGTATTCGCCTTTCTCGTTACGCAAGAAGCCACCATCGCAATAATCTCCAGTTTCATTGTTTTCAAAGTTGCAATCTGCCTCATAAGCACTATAAATAGGATATGGTGCATAAAGGTCAAGATGTTGCTTAGATAAAGCAAAGAACAGATACCAGTCGAGATTGCTTAACTCCTTTGTGATAGGATTCTTCTTGAGGTCAATGCTCTTTTCATTAAGCTTGGTTGACCAGAAAAATCGAGCCGGACAGAAGCCAAGGCCATGCTGAACCTCTGTTACGAGTGCTTTAATCTTAAGCTTATTTTCGTCCAGCTCGTAGACACGGATATATGTATCATCAAATACGGCAACTCGATTTTCTGGTTGTCTGAACACTATCCAATGGATGCAAGTACCATCACAGGTCTCATAGTCTATAACGTCGGTTATCTCCAACCAATAGAAGTAGGGCTCTGGGCGGAACGAATTTTGTTCTGCTGGGAGGTCCACAACGAGAACACTATTAGGAGATACTTGCATCTTCTTCCAGCCTTCAGTTTTCCAGATTTCTGGTTCGTGCAGATTGTTAATTCTGTAGTTTGCCCAATCTTCTTCAAGCTCAGAAGTAGTGAACTGATACGAAGACGAGCTGTTACGACTATAGAATACACGCTCGAGCTCACGATAGACATCTTCAACGACGGCCGAAGTGGGTAGTGGAAATTTAAACAGCTGAAGAAATATGTTATACTTGTCTTTTGGCAATAAGGTTTTCACCCAATCCAAGAAGACAGTTGTTGGCATATTAGAGTCAGATAACAGGATATTGGTCTCAGTATGGAACCTGAGACGCTTCTGCAGTAAGTCTGCTCGACGTATAGTCCGAGCTTTCTTAGGCTTTTGCAGAATTTCCTGTATCTGTTTTAACTCTAATGCCATTTTCTTCGTCGTAATAATAATCGCTGTTTGGGTCAATAGTCCAGCCTCCATTCAAGGCGGGTCCCAGGTCAAGCAACCGCTCGGCATGCTGGATGCCGAACTGTTGCTTTACACCTGAGGGGGTGACCAGGGTTACGGTTTTCTGTTTCTTACCACGTGCCATAAGCAAAAATCGTATGAAAGGAGGTGTTAGACTTAAGCACTGGCTACGTTAACCAGGTCGGTGAGAGGATTGTAGTCCATCTCCGTCTGCTTGATAATCTCCAGGTCATCGGACCAGTTGGGCAGGAAGCTCCATCGGATAGCATTGCTATCGGGCTCCTCATAACCACCAAGGTTCTTATCACCTAAGAAGAACGAGCGCAGAGGAATCGGACGGTAATAAGTAGTGGTAGTACCACCAGATGTTACTTCTTCCTTGATAGCACCGATGTTGCCATTCTCATCAATGAGATAAACACCGATGTCCTCACAGCTGTACTCCTTCATTGTCTTGATGGTAGACTGCTTTTCCTGGTAGATGATACCCTCGAAGGAAGTTGCCTCACGACCGATGACAATCTCAATGCCACCGAGTGTCTGGTTACCACCACCGAATGTACGAGCCTCACCTGGAGTTGTAGTCGGGTTCTGGATATACGGAGAGATGATAATCTTAGTGCCGTCAGCTGCAGTTGCCAGGGCCACCATAGCAGTCTTGGACTTAATGTCAGTTGCGGCAATCTTGTTCAGTACACCAGCAGAACCGTAACGGCGCTGGATGATAACTTTCTGAATCTGCCCGAGACTCTCTTTGCAATCAGCAATCTGAAGGTCTGCAAGATGTGCACCTGCTGGGCATCCACAATTTAATCCCATAGTTCTAATTTTTTATTTGTTAAACTTTGTGCAACTTAACAGCTTTGCGTCCCTTAGCTAAGCGTCGCGTGCGGATAATCAACTTCATGCTGCAAATATACACACTTTTTTCGAATTAAAAAAATTTTTCATGTTAAACTTTGTTAATTTATTATTTTTTAATTTTTAGCTGTGAAGTATATAACTAAACCAGGCAAAATGTTGTCTTGTATAGATATAATAGTCACTACTTTCATGTACCTTAGCTTCTCTTTCAAAGCATATATTCTTGTAGGCTTTCTTAAAGCTAAAATATACAAAGAGGTTAATAATATAATTCAGCAAATAGAGAGGAAGGTAAAACACGTACAAAAGTTCCTTATACTGAGCTGTATGAATCAACTCATGATTTAACAAAGTGGCTTTTCTGAAATAGTTGTTTTCAATCTGAGCCTCATACTCTTTGCGAGCAAAGATAATTCCAAACAGGTTAATTGCTACATAACCTTTGAATGGAATAAGTTTGTTGTAAATAATCTTTTTCATCAGTTTCTGAGTTTTATTTTAGTTGTTCTATTCTTTTTAGCATGCATCTCATATACACCTGTTAAGCAGTCTGGTGCATCATCGTGCTGCTTTTTCTTATTATCTTTACGGTAACCCATCAAAGCGGCATAAAACTTCGGCCATTTACGTTCCCAACCTTCAGGAAATAAGATGTCATTCATACAACAGGCAGAATTAGCATAAATACGTGATGCCTTATTCTGTGTCTGAGTAAACGAATTAACAGCACACCTAAAATTACGAAGTGTTGCTCTTAGTATTCGCTTAACATTACGAGCAAAAGCTCGACCACCATTATTCGATTCGACTAATGCATTGACAGTATTATTTCGAGTATAGAGTTCTGCTGTCTGCGTCTCCGTTATCTCCATAGATGCATCCGTGAATAACACGTCTGTCACATATACGAACTCAGGTGTGTCTATAAAGCATATCGAGCATAACATATCTGAACCTGTGTCGGCTGTATCTGTATAGTTCCATCTCTTAATAGCGTGAGAGCCTACAGGTAAAGCATCTCTCGAATACGTCCTAAAACCGTCTGCATACATAAGACCTTCACGAGGAGTTGGGTCCTGCATGTACTGAGTATCAAAAACTAATGGATTGACATCTCGCATCTTGTGCAGTTCCTCAAGAGTATGCTTCATTGGCCACAAAGCATGTTCTTCTCCTGTTTCTGGGTTAGTCTGTATAGCAGGAAGCGACAAAACAGTCCATTCTTCAGGCTCAATCTCTTGCAAATAGCCACAAAGGTCATGCTCATGGAGCCTCTGCATGATTATGATAATAGGAGTATTACGAGAATTGGTACGGTTACGAATCGTGTTCTCAAATCGTAGGTTGATACGCTCTCGTATAATCTCAGAGTCAGCATCTTCTGGCTTCATAGGGTCATCAATCAGAATTGCACCCTGAAACACATTAGCTCGAGCTCCTATGCCTTCAAGTACCTCATTTATATCTTCGTTGAGACTAAGCAGCATGTTGTCTTCTTCCATTCGAGCTAAATCATCTTCCGTGGCATCAACATTTCCGGCTCCGAATCCTGTAACCTGACCTTGGGTTGAAACAGCATAAAGTTCTCCTCCTGCGGCAGTTTTCCAACGTGTGTTAGAGGCCTTTTCTGATTCCAGAGCTGATTTAGGAAACAATGATTTGTATAATTCTTCTTTCATTATGCCTCGGATGGTCTCAGAATTGTCTTTTACAAGAATATCTGAGTAGGAAAGATGCAAAAATCGGCATTTTGGGTTGAGCGCAAAGCACCAACTTATGAAAGATTTGATTGCAGTCTCAGTTTTACCGTAACGAGGAGGCATATTTATGATAAGTCGGCGGCATTTGCCATCAACTACGTCCTGCAGAGCCTGAAAAATACGTTTATGATGCTCAGCTACTATAAATGAACGCTTATACTGAGCTTTAAACATTGCCTTTGTGTACTTTTCAAACGAAGTAAGCATCTCCAAGCGTAAAAGCTCAAGTGGGTTAACCTGTTGAGGCTTAAGATTCTCAGCAGATATGACCTGTTCTTGCATTTCCGATAGAGTTCGCTTGACAGGACTTACAGGTTTTGTATGAATATCTATTTTTGTCATTATTCTTGTTAAAATTTGATATTTTAATTCCTACAATCTCTAATTTTTATTTAATATAATTTATCAATTCAATATTTTCGGTTCAACTGAGATATGTTTCGGTCATTCCTGTGAATATTTGAAGTGATTTATTATATATAATAATGTACGTGCGCACGCAGGGGTTATTCTCTACACGTAAATCCGTGCTCTTTTTCTGCTTGTTTTCTTGCTGCTACTGCATCTTCAAATTTATTATAATAGCCTAAGTGTACATGTTTTTGGTTTAGCACTATAGAAGCTTTCCATTTTCCATTCAAGGTACAAAAACATACTCCGCTAACACCTGATGTATTATGCTTATATAAGCTGTGATTTTTAGCATTTTTAGCATTAGTTACAAGCCTTAAATTGCGTATAGAATTATTAAGTCTGTTACCATCTATATGGTCTATCTGATATGAATCCACCGGCGGCCATTCTCCATAAAAATAAAACCACGCTAAGCGGTGTGCTCTATATATGTATTTACCTACTTTTATAAACAGATACCCATTTTTGTTAAGAGCTCCTGCCACCATACCTGATTTTATGCAGCGGGCTACAGGCTTTTTCCAAATAAAAAGTCCTGTTTCTGAGTCATACTCTAATACATCAATAAGATATTCATGAGAAAGAGCTTGCTCTTTTGCCTTCATTTGTTCTAATCTCTTATCCATATTTTTAAATTTTTATTTCAGCAATGTATCTCTTATGACGATGTATGCTTCTCTACTTACTGGAGTGTTGGGAATTATGCCGGTCATTTGTTGAGTTTGCTCAGGTAGGTTGAGCATCATACCAGCTTTTCCGAATATACGGTCCCACAGCTTTTCAACTGTTTCAATATTTCCGAGCTTTGCATCATCCAAAAGTCGCTTTATGACTGTTTTGACTGCCACAGGTACCTTTTTATTCTTATAAATGGCATTCAGCTGATTCTCATTTGCAGTTAAAAGACATGCGAGAAGATTAGCGGTATCGGTTTTTGTTAACTGCAGATTGAGATTTACATTGAGCTGAGTGAGGAGCCGCACAACTTCTGGTCTTGTTGTACCTTGAGAGACCATTATCGATTTGGCAATATCAGAAGCCATTGAAATTTGTGGCATGTTGTGCTTTGCAGCCTCTTCGTTACCAATCTCTATTGCCTCTTCAGCTGTTACGTACGGATTCTCATCTTCAAGTTGTTGGATTGCTGCCTCTTTAGCTTGTTCTTTTTGCTCTTGATGCTCTTGAACAGCATGACGAGCCACTTCAGCTTCTTGCTCTGCGCGTATTGCAAATCGAGCTTTAGCTAGCTCTCGAGCAGATTTACGTTGGTGGATGTCAGTCGCTTTCTGTTCTACTAAGGACTGACGAGCCTCCATACCGTCTGAACCAAGTAAATCTGAGCTGTCGGGCAACAAATCATTTATATTTTCAGCAATTTTATCCTTTCTGTTCATACTTGTATAATTTAGAATAGTTCATCATCTGTAGAAAGTGCTTGGAGTGATTGTGTTTCAAGCCTTTGTATAAGTGTATCTCGTAAAAGCTCAATTTGGCTTTGATTGAGAGCTGGAAAGTTATGTTCATCAAGCATTTCAACAAATCTGTCTACTACTTTTTGATTCTGCTCTTCTTCGAGGTCTTCGAGCGATTTGTGGATGTTGCAGTATTGAACAACTGTGCCTAATAGGGCCTGAATTTGTTGTAAATTTGAGAAATATTCCTTTGCAGTATCATCAAATTCTGTCGAAGAATTTACAAGCTGTGAATTTATTGAATCGTAAACTTCTGAGACTGACATCCTACGCACCTGGGTAGAACGTGATACTTTAATTTTTAACCCACGCAGGCGATATTGTAGGTCGCGTAAAGAGTATATAAATTGCTGTATCTGAAAGCCTCTGTTGCCTCCATATAAAGAATCAAGACGAATAGCTGGAGAGACTGTTAGCTTTAATAAGCTGTTAATCTCTCTTAACTTTGTCAGCTGAGTGTTTAGAGATAATTCCTTTTTCATATTAAACAATTTTGATACTGCAAAAGTACATAAAAAATTCGATATATTAAAATTTTTCAAGTTAAATTTTGTTAAAGCTGTTATCTTTTATTTTAAGCAAATCTATATTTTATTGCTTTCGGCCTCTGTGGAAACAAAAAATTTTCCGGAAACAAGAATAAACAATCCATTGTTTCTCCATAAGTGATTGAAAATCAACACTTTATATATTCGTAAACAATATAAACAATAATTTCTAATATATAGAGGATAACTTTATAAATTCTATTTTTATATATAAAATACTGTTATACTAGTGAGTTCGTAGAACATAATATTTTTTATATAAATTATATAGAGGCATTGTTTCTTTTGTTTTTTTGTTTCTCGACAGAAATTCTGATGAACACAGTGGCCTCAAAATTTTTACGAAAAGTGCCTTTTTGCCATACTTTTGTGTTCTACAGATAAACAATCGAATAAAATGGTTTGTTTCCTATCAACTTTTCTGATGAACTTGATTTGAACCTGAAATCGGACAAGGCATTGAATTATATAGGAGTGAGGCCCGGCGGCAGACAGGCAGGGGCCTAACATTTTTTAACTGGTTTTAATGCCTTTTAACTTCTGAGCCTCTCTGCCTGTCCACCTGTTAATAGCTGTTAAACTTAATTAACATACTAAAAAATACCTGAAAGCCGGTGTGCCTGGCACCCAGCCCTCAGGCTATTAGTCTCGGAGGCAGTAGGAGCACCAACCCCTACTACCTGTTAACCTTAGTTAATGAATGTTAATCATTCCACCCTTGATGCTGATAGTCTCCACCAGCACATCCCCAAACTGCTTGCTCTCATCATCCAGTGTGCACACCTTGTAAATACACCAGGCCATGCTGTCACGCTCATACATGTCAAACTTATCGGCATTCGCCTTAAGCATGTCTAACACAGCTTTCTCACAATAGTAGTGACATTCTGATTTGGTCATGTACTCACCAGTATGCTGGTCTGCTGCTGGAGCTGTCTCCTGAGTGTTAGCTACTACATAAGCTTTGAATGTGAACTCTCTCTGAATTTTAACTTTTGTTGCCATAATTGTAAAAATTTTTGAACTGTTAAACTTAATGCCCCCGTATCCCGGGGGACAATGCAAAAGTACTACATTTATTTAATACTGGAAAATTTTGTAACATCTCTTAACATATCTTTATAAAATTGGTCCGGATTGATGATTAAATTAACATATCAAATACCTTTTAACAAATATTTGTTAACAAGCTCTAATAATTCTTAACTGAAAAATTTACACTTTTATATGCTTATTAATAATTCTTAACTAAAAAAGCTTTTTGGTATCAAAGTGTCACCGGAGCACTTGGTTTTAATTACATTTTGACATCAAAATAATACAATTTGTAGCAAAATGATACTTTTCACCTGGTGTGCCTTATATATAGATAATGTACGTACGCGCGTGCGTAATACCTAAATATGAAAGAACATATCTCTCGCTCATTCTGTGGTACCCTCTGCGCGTCCAAATATATTTTCCATATACTTTTATGCCCGAGGTCCTTCGAACGCGATAGAGGTCATTTCTCTCATTAGTAACTTTTAGAGACTAAGTCACCAGCAATCCAAATGTAAAAATCTATCTCTTTCTGTTAACAAATATTTAGTTTTGTCCCTATCGCGTTCGAAGGTACTTGCCCATATAGAAACACATTTTTGAAATTTGAACGCGATAGAGGTCATTTCTGGAAGTCTTGACTTTTGCAATTAACATTCCTTAATACAAAGTGTAACCAAAACCAGGTACTCCGGTGACACTTTGACACTAAAAAATTTTTTGGCATATTTTTTCAGTTAAAAATCATTAAAATTCTAAGGCCCACCAGTTAGTAACATTTCTTAACGAATTGCTAACAACTTTTAACTAAAATAATTTTTTAGTATGGAGAATTTTACAGGTCTGAGGCACTTAGTATCTGAAAGTGACTAAGCTCTCCAGCGGGTACTAAGTACTGGTTATTTGTTAATAATATGTAAAATGGAACTGCGACTGTCAATGAATGTTAAAGCACCAGTACTCTCACAATGCCGTAAA
>Ga0233370_1000092_pt1 | contig 10699 bp, 11 predicted proteins | sample ElkDunMinimDraft_2_FD_180686 | JGI IMG/M metagenome (GOLD analysis project Ga0233370, IMG submission 180686) | Fecal eukaryotic communites from dung pellets of Tule Elk in California, USA - Elk Dung D2 | ecosystem: Host-associated > Mammals > Digestive system > Large intestine > Fecal | place...
ACCATGGTACGCTCATTGTGAATGGGGCATAGTTCTCTTTGCAGTGCTGATGTTACTGCTCTCTTTATACGACAGAAAACGCGGCAAAATGGCATGGGGTGTTGACCTGGCATTGGGTATCATCTATCTATTGCTCATTGCATTGGTAATATTCCTTACGGGCTTCTCATGTCACCCACTCGTAGGATTCAACTGGCGATTACTATTATTCCCATTTATTCACGTATGTACAAGAATCGTTTATATATTTCGTTGATAACCATCCTTCTATGCCTTAGTGCAACGCTTTTGGCTCAGCCACGCCTCACCGTAGTGGTTGTGGTGGATGGTATGACCCAAGAGAATCTGACTGCATTACGACCTTACTGGTCGGCAGGCGGACTGCGCCTCATGAGCGAAGAGGCATTCCAAACCACAGCCTCCTTCCCGCACCAAGTGTACGGCGGACAAGAGACCATGGCTACCCTGATGACAGGCACCACGCCTGCGCATCACAGCATCATGGCCAATCACTATTTCTCTCGTTCTGAGCGCCAACCCATGCCGATCTTACACGATCAGCAAGCTTCTGGCATTGGTACAGACATGCACCTATCCCCTCGCAGTATCCTCTCCACCACCATCACCGACGAATGGCGTATGCTGCGTGGCACACAAGCACATATATATGCCATCGGATTGCAACCCGAAGCTACCATCCTCATGGCTGGACATGCTGCAAATGCATGCTGTTGGTTGGACGCTAACTCCCAAAAATGGGTCACCACATCCTTCTACCCTGAGGGATTACCTGCCGCGGCAGATGAGATGAATATGAGTGGGCGAATTACGATGCTCGCAGAGCGTGATTGGACACCCCGACTGGATATCTCCATGTACAATCGTCCTACAGAGAAAGAACGCAAACGCGGTTTCTCCTACCCTACCAAAGACTATTTGATGCAATCACCCGCTGCCAACACACTCGTCATTGAGTTGGCATTGGCGCTGCAACAATCCAAAAAACTCGGCACCGACCTCACACCCGACTTACTCCTTCTGCAACTCCATACCCTCTCACCACGAGCTGAATCCGATGCGATTGAGTCTGCCGAACAAGAGGATATCTATATGGGAATCAACCAAGATTTGGGCTACCTGATGGAGCAACTCAACCGCCGCATTGGCAAAGAGCAATACCAGATTCTAATCGTTGGTCGCCCCATCAAGGGCTACTCTACGGCTACCTTTGAGATGGCCAACCTGTCGGTGGAACGCTTCAACGTGGACCGTGCTGCTGCACTCACGGGTACTTATCTCATGGCTATCTATGGACACGAGCGTTGGGTAGATGGCGGCTACGGACCATTCATCTACCTCAACCGCATGTTGATTGAGAAGAAGCGTATGTCGCTAGAGACTATCCAACGACAAGTGGCGAATTTCCTGATGGACTTTGAAGGCGTACAAGTGGCTTATCCTATTCACGAGGCCATCACATCCGACGACAAGCACTCCATCTACCGCAAGCATGCAGGGGATGTCTTTTTCCGACTACAAGACAACTGGCTGATGGATACCAACGAGCAACAATCCTTTGATCAGGTCATCCAATCCCAGCCCACCGTACCTGTCCTCTATTGGTCAGGAATGATGAGCACCTTCCCAGAAGGCAACCTACAAGCTACCGACATCAAACACTTGATTTTAAAATAACTTATCACATATAACTCATAGTTTATCACGTATTATGATTTTTTACGAACTTAAGATCAGCTACACCCGCCAAACTGGCGAAGATAACCCAAAAGCAGTAAAAGAAACCTACCTCGTTGAAGGATTGACCGCAGCGGATGTGGAAGCTCGTCTGCTAGGCGAGATTCAAAAATATATCTCTGGCGAATGGGAAACCAAGAGCTGCAAACAAGTACAATTCTACGACCTCATTCCTAATCCAGAGGGCGATCGTTGGTACAAAGCACGCGTGGAGATGATTACTATTGAGGATAACGGCAAAGAGAAACGCAAAGCCGTAACTATCTATGTACAAGCAGGTAACATCACAGAGGCCAACAAATCGCTCCACCAAGCAGTTAGCAACCTCGACTGCGAAGTGATCAGTATCACTCGCTCACCTATTCTCGAGGTCTTCCGCGCAGTATAATGACGGATATTCAACAACATATTGCCTCTATTCGTACCACTATCCCGGAGGATGTGACACTCGTTTGCGTGAGCAAGTTTCATGCTAACGAGGCCATTATGCAGGCGTATGATTGTGGGGAACGTGATTTTGGGGAAAGCCGAGTACAGGAGCTTTTGCCGAAGTACGAAGCCCTACCCAAGGATATTCATTGGCATTTTATCGGGCATCTACAAACCAACAAGGTGAAGCAAATCGTACCATTCGTACATATGATTCACTCGGTAGATAGTCTGCGATTGCTCGAAACCATCAACCGCGAAGCAGAGAAAATTGGACGACGAGTGAAGGTATTGCTTGAGGTACATGTTGCCAAAGAAGAAACCAAATCGGGCTTTTCGCCTGAAGAACTCCTGCATCTTATCTCTTACCTTTCAACGGATAATCTCTACCCTTGGGTAGAGATCTGCGGTATCATGGGTATGGCGACCAACACCGACGACCAAGACGAATGGCGTCGCTGCTTCCGCGAGATCAAATCCCTCGCCTTTCACCTATCACCTATAGCCCAACGGGCGTCCGATAGCTCACAAAGTGAGCGTCCTATAATCAGTATGGGTATGTCCGACGACTACCTTGTAGCGATCGAAGAAGGAAGCAATATGGTGCGCATCGGCTCCACTATCTTCGGTATTCGTGCCTATCAACTCTAAACTATAGCTCGCATAGCGAGTGTCCACTAAACTAGAATATATGACAATCATCCTCGACATGGGCGGCGTGCTAATGAACCACAATATGCCCGAATGTATTGCTCGTTTTACCGCCATTTTGGGCGAAGAAAAAATGAAATCTGTGCTAGGTCTTGCCTCCAATGGCGAAGGCACAGCTAATAGTTTGATGGAGCAATACGAGCGTGGAGAAGTATCCACAGAGCATTTCGTAGATATGATCCTTGAGCATGCCCAAGCGGGCACTACCCGCGAGGAGGTCATCGCAGCATGGAATGCCATGCACGGCGGAATTCCTGCAGAACGATTGCAACATATTCGCCAATGGAAAGATGCGGGACATCGTCTCTTTCTCTTGAGCAACAACAACGATCTGCATTGGCACGATGTCTTCTCCCGCTACGACATGTCCATGTTTGAGCATTGCTTTGCTTCGCACCTGCTGCACGTCAGCAAACCAGACCCAAAGATTTACCAATTGGTTGATAAGCAATTGCATGAATGGAACTGCGAAGAGCCATTCCACTTCGTAGATGATATCCTAATCAACCGCCAAACCGCCCAGCAACTCGGCTGGCAAACCTACGAAACCATCTACGACGCTCCGCTACTCCACAGCATATCTACTGCTTCGGTATAAATCAGGTAAAGTTCTCACATGGATTTTGTATAGGTTTGGTATAGGTCTGGTATAGGTCTCCCTCCGATACCACTCCGTTACCACTCGCTAGATATCGGGGATACTCTCTTGTTCTCAGAGTTGATATACCAGAAATTATTCGTAGAAATACAACCGTTGGACGCGGCGGGAAATGGATGTCAGCACTTCGTATGGAATAGTGCCTAACTTATCTGCCAACTCTTGAATAGGCAGTTGATCACCAAAGACAATGGCAAAATCGCCCACTTGTACATCGGTATCCGTTACATCTACCATGGCTTGATCCATGCAGACATTACCCACCACAGGACAACGCTTGCCGCGTACCAATACTTCGCCACCATAATTGGAGAAGCGGCGGTCAAATCCGTCGGCATAACCGATTGGTATAACGGCTATTTGTCGAGCTTCAGTCAGCGTGGTATGACGACCATAACCAATCGTACCACCTGCAGGTACGGTCTTGATACTCAGTATGGTAGTCTTCAATGTGCAAACATTACGCAATGTTGCATTATCAAACGATAAACCATACAAGCCAATACCCAATCGGCACATATCAAAGTGGTACTCAGGAAAACGCTCAATACCTGCCGTATTGCAGATGTGCAATAGTGGGCGATAAGGCAACGAGGCGATAAGACTAGAGGCACAGTTATTAAAATACTGTGCTTGTTCATGAGTAAAATTATCGAACTCTGCTTCATCGCTGCCCGCAAGGTGCGAGAACACACTTGCCACACGTACTGCTTTCTGCGTTTGCAAACGTTCAACGAGGGCTGGCATATCTGTCTGATAGAAGCCCAAACGATGCATACCCGAATCAATCTTGATATGTACCGATATACCCTCTAAGCCCTTACTTTCGGCTGCTGATATAATATCCTCGAGCACAGCAAATGAATAGATATTGGGCTGAAGATTATTTTCAAGAATCACATCCAACGCAGCTACCTCTGGATCCATGATGATGATAGGCAAGGTGATACCTGCTTTACGCAGTTCTACTCCTTCATCTGCCACCGCTACAGCCAGATAATCGACCAACCCACTAGTCTGCAATGCCTTGCTAACTTCCACACTACCAGCTCCATACGCGAATGCCTTTACCATACATGTAAGCAAGGTGTTCGGTTCTAAGAGACTGCGGAAATAGCGCACGTTATCCACCATAGCCGAGAGGTTTACCTCAAGAATAGTCTCATGGGTCTGCTGGAGAATACGCTGAGTAATGGTTTCCTCATCATATCCCAAGGCACGCATCACAGCCGCACAAGTACGGATATTCTGATGAGTAGAATCTTCTATTATCGTATCACAATCTGCAAAAAGCTGCATTTTCTCTGCTCGTTTCTCCGCCAGCGAGGGGAAGTTCTCGCCATGTTCAGTACCGATATAAGTGATCACGCCGATAGTAGGACGAATCATAGGTTGCAAGCGTGCCATCTCTCCCATCTCAGAGATACCCGCCTCAAAAATAGCAAGTTCGGTTTGCTCATTGAGCTGCCATACAGAAAGTGGAACACCAATCTGCGAGTTGTAAGATTTGGGTGAACGAGTAATATGATAATCCTCTTTGAGAAGTTGGTAGAGCCATTCTTTGACAACCGTCTTTCCGTTCGATCCCGTGATGCCAATCACAGGACCATGGTATAACGAACGCTTATAGGCAGCCAGTTGCTGCAATGCTACCAGTACATCCTCGACTACAATAATAGTGTCACCACTCCCAACTCCCGCTACACCAGCACATTGCTCTCGCGTAACAACAAAAGCGTGTACTCCACGCTCAATGAGCTGAGGTATATACTTTGCACCATCGTTCTTTTCGGTTTTAAGCGCAAAGAATAGTGTAGCTTCAGGTTCATTGCCCAATCGACGGCTATCGGTAAGCAGATGGCGTATATCGAAGCACTGCAAGCTATCGTCTTGGGCGATAACCTGCAGTGGATGAATAGCTTGTATGATTTCTCGGATTAGCATCCTTCAAACTGCTGGAGGAAACGAACATCGTTCTCCGAGAAGAGGCGCAAGTCCTTCACGCGATATTTGAGGTTGGTGATACGCTCTACACCTAAACCAAAGGCATAACCCGTATATACCTTAGAATCAATGCCACAAGACTCCAACACGTTTGGATCCACCATACCGCAGCCCAAGATCTCTACCCAACCTGTGCCTTTGCAGAACGAACAACCTTTACCACCACAAAGGTCGCAAGAGATATCCATCTCAGCAGATGGTTCGGTAAATGGGAAATAACTTGGACGAAGACGGATCTGGGTCTCAGGACCAAACATCTCCTTTGCGAAATAGAGCAATACCTCGCGCAGGTCAGCAAACGACACATTCTTGTCAATATACAAACCCTCTACTTGATGGAAGAAGCAGTGTGCACGTGCAGAAATAGCTTCGTTGCGGTACACACGACCAGGACAGAGCACACGGATAGGTGGCTCTTGACTGAGCATAGTACGCGTTTGTACGCTGGAGGTATGCGAACGAAGCAGAATATCTGATGGCTTTTGTACGCCAATCTCTTTCTCAATGAAGAACGTATCTTGCATGTCACGAGCAGGATGCTCTGGTGCGAAGTTTAGCAACGAATATACGTGATTATCATCCTCCACCTCTGGACCTTCTGCCACAGTGAATCCTACACGAGAAAAGATATCAATAATCTGTTCACGTACGAGAGACAGCGGATGACGTGTACCCAAAGCGATAGGATCTGGAGTACGAGTCAAATCCATTGCATCTGCCTCTGCTTTAGTAGCTTGCAATGCAGCTTGCTCACGCAAACCATTGATACGCTCCTCATATGCCTGACGCAATTGATTCAAGAGTTGACCAATCTCGCGCTTCTCCTCTTTAGGTACCTCGCGGAAGTCATTAAATAGCTCTGTAACCAAACCTTTTTTACTAAGGTACTTAATACGCAGTGCCTCTACTTCTTCAGGCGTATTCGCCTGCAAATTCTCTACTTGACCAAGCAAGTCTTGTATCTTTTCTTTAATCATAATCAGAAAAACAGATATTACCTTGCAAAGGTACGGAAAATCTTTGAATATAACAAATATTTCGCTAAAAAAATGACAAAAAAAAATTGCTGCATTGCTTTTACGCGAGAAAACTCCTATAAAACAGGATTTGAGGGGTACAGACCCTTTGTAATCTAACTACCTCATCGCTACGACTCGAAAGTCGATCTCGGCGGAGAGTATTAGCACGCCATTAGAAAAGCACCTTCCTCGTAAAGAAAAATTTGTTGAGTTTTCCGGTCTCTGAGCAATGCAACAATATTTTTAGGATCGCTTCGCGTTGTTCGCCATTAAAGTACTAACAAATTCTATGCCAAAGAGGCATTCGATTTGAAAGCAGTTTTACAATCTCCACGCCAATGTAGCAACAATGCGATGGGTATTGGTTTGTACATCCATTGGAAGCGCCTGCATCTCTGTGGCATATTGGTGAAGCACTTGCCAACGATATTGGTATGCCACCTGCGCTACGAACATATCACCTCTATAGCCAATACCTGCACTAGCATATTGCGAATAGGTCGTATATCGATAATCCATATCAGTACGTACTGAATTGTAATCCAATCCAATAGGTGCTTCCTCATCTAAGAAGGAGGATTCATATACATACCCCGCATTGAGGAATAGTCCTCGGTATGCTTGTGCCTCGATTCCCAAACGCATCGTGTGAACATCTTCCATCTCTTCGGCATGTGCATAATCATATTGGGCGGCTATCATGGCGCACTCGCCTATCTGAGCCGCCACACTTACACTAGTACGTAATGGAGCTATCATCTCCATATCCATCACGCCACTCGATGGAGTCAATACCTCATAGGATTGTCCAGCCACCGAACTATACATATCACCTTCGGTTTGTACGGAGAGGTTCATCATCGTTGGCGTTTGGAAGGACGCGCCTATACGCAACGCTTGTATAGGTCTATAAATCAAACCTACAGAACCACTTACACCCAAACCCGAAACATAGTACATCGACTTCAGTTCCGCAGAATTTATTCGATCCGTCTCGAGCAACGATATTCGTTTGGTATATGTCAAGGTAGGTACATTCAAACTGAGTCCCACATACCATTGGTTGCTGATATTACTTGCCCAAGAAACGGAATATTGATCGGCTGTACCAGACTCTGTGATGGATAGTTTTCCCGTCTTCATATCTACCGCAGGCACCCACTCAGCATTGTCGGAAGGATCAATCAAATAGCCCTCATATCCCAAGATGCTTAGCCACCCTATTTCCACATCATCCCAAGGTTTGTCTTGCAGGAATCCTTCCTCTAGACCATCGGTCAATAGGCATATAGTAGGTAGCATTCCCGTAGAAGCTCCTTCCACCGTCACATCTCGATTGTAGTTCGCTAAACGATTGGCAGAAATCATGAAATTGCTATAAATCATACCACGTTGCTTTGCAGGCCTACCCATTGCCCAAATAGCAGATACATGTGGTGCTGCAAAGCGGGCACGTTGATATGCCTCCTTGCTACCAACCTGATGTGTACGATCTATCGTTTCATCCACAGTAAGTGCTATCTCACTGCGACGATATAGCCCCAATCCAGCAGGGTTATCTAGTACTGCAGAAGGATCACCACCGATAGCCGTCATGGCACCACCCATACCTACATAGCGCGCTGTACCAATAATTTGGCGTTCAGAAAAGCGTTGTACATCTTGCGCATGCAATGTAGCACCAAGCACCAAAAACAACGCACAAAGACTTAGTATGTAATTAGAGCGTTTCATTTTTCCACTATTCGCATTACTACAGTATCAGGATATTGAATAGTATCTTCCAGAAAGATAAACTCGCGCGCATTCTTGTCGTAAACAGGCTCGGCAGGTACAAGCGTATCTACTGAAGGCCAGTAGTAGGAATCGTCAATGTACATTCTATTGGACGACTTACTATGTACAATTTGGGCGGAAAGCCCTATTGTCAATAGTCCAACTAACAATATAAAAATGCTGCGTTTCATCTTTTTAGGACATTACAATCGTTAAGGTCATTTAGAACTGTACTGTAGTCTCTACAAAAGCTGTGCCAAAATGAAATGATTAGTTGCGGAAGCCAATGATCTCACGTACCTCGCGAATAGTCTTCTCTGCACTCGCCGCAGCTGCCTCAGCACCCTCGCGTGCCACCTTTGCGAGATATTCCTCATTGCTTTGGAACTCTATGATACGTTCACGAATAGGAGCACAGAAGGCATTGATATCCGCTGCCAATTGCTTCTTCATATCGCCATAGCGAATAGCCATATTGTTGTATTGGTCGTTGAAATACTCATAAGTATCTGGAGTAGAAACCAATTGCATCAACGTGAAGAGATTCTCGATTGGCTCTGGCTTGACCTGATTGAGCATAGTAGGTCCCGCATCGGTAACAGCACGCATCACTTTCTTCTTGATGGTCGCCTCATCATCGCATAGATAAATGGCATTTCCTTCACTCTTACCCATCTTACCGCTACCATCCAGTCCTGGTACCTTCACGGCCTTAGCATTGAAGTGGAAGGATTCTGGTTCTTTGAAATACTCAATATCATATATACGATTAAAGCGACGAGCAAACAAACGAGCCATCTCCATATTTTGCTCTTGGTCTTTGCCTACAGGTACCTTATCTGCCTTGTGCACAAGAATATCCGCAGCCATCAATGATGGATAGGTCAACAAACCTGCATTGACATTGTCAGGTTGCTTACGAGCTTTCTCCTTGAAGGATGTCACACGCTCCAACTCACCCAGATAGGCATTCATATTTAGATAGAGATAAAGTTCCAACACTTGCTTTACATCACTTTGCACATAGATAGGTGCCTTCTGAGGATCGATACCACAAGCCAAGTACTCAGCCAAAATGGTACGAACAGAGGTGCGTATATTTTCAGGGGTTGGGTGTGTGGTCAATGAGTGCCAATCAGCAATAAAGAACATACAGTTGTATTCCTCTTGCATCTTCACAAAACTCTTAACCGCACCGAAATAGTTACCTAGGTGCAAATTACCCGTAGGACGGATTCCACTAATTACTTTTTCCATATATTTATCATTTATTATTTACCTTGTTTTTGCCAAAGGATAGCATCCCCCTCTAAGGTCCAATCCTTAAGCGGAGAAGAGGGAGCAAAACCTAATTGCTCGTAGATATGTGAACATGCGTGGTTATTCACACTGATAATGGCATACACCATACGCAAGTGTAGAAAATCAAACGCATAGTCCAACAATTGCTTAACCGCCTCACTACCCACACCTTTTCCTCTTGCCTCCTGTGCGATATACATACCTATTGCAGCTTTGCGATTGCGTGCATCAAAGTCAAATAGGTCAATACACCCCAGCGTTTGCCCACCCTGCTCTATCATTAAGCGCAATTGACCATCCCGATAGATATCCCCCGTGTTGTTCTCTATATATTGATGCAGATCGTGGCGCGACAGCGGATTATGCGTATCCGAATCTGCCCACGACGTCGCATCATTTTCCCATTGATAGAGAAAAGGAAGATCAGATGGCTCTATTTTGCGTAAACGCAGCATGGTGTGGTGTGGGTATAGCAGTTATTAACCAAACAAGCCGAAAAGACCTTTTTTGCGTTTAGGTTCTTCCATACCAAACCCTGTAGGAGCAGGTTGGAAGTGCTTACCCGTATGAATCATCTGGTATATCACCCCCCAATCAGGGATACCACCCAGATTACGATCATCAATAAAGAGATCTGCCTCCAGTTTGCGCGCACGGATAATATCCGATGTCTCCTCTGGAAAATTAGAGTTCACGGCATAAAACTCCAAACCACGTGCAGCACAGTAATCAATTGCCTCTTGGAGAAGATCACCTTCTCGGCAAGTCCAGAGGATAAGCTGATGATGATCCTCTTGTTGGAGCTTCTTGAGTGTCTCAATAGCAAACGGAATAGGTTTGCCAATAGCAGGATATGCGTGGGTGACGATAGTACCGTCAAAATCAATAGCGATAGTCATATTCGTGTTCGGCAATCTTGCGCATTGACCGACGACCTCGTCGTCGTTGAGGCGCTCGATGCCTCCACTCTATCCTCAAAGCCACGAGCTTCTCGGATGTTTTCGAGGGAGACTCCTCCTTGCCGTCAGAGGGGTTAAATGATTAT
>Ga0233370_1000093_pt1 | contig 10677 bp, 12 predicted proteins | sample ElkDunMinimDraft_2_FD_180686 | JGI IMG/M metagenome (GOLD analysis project Ga0233370, IMG submission 180686) | Fecal eukaryotic communites from dung pellets of Tule Elk in California, USA - Elk Dung D2 | ecosystem: Host-associated > Mammals > Digestive system > Large intestine > Fecal | place...
TATCACCACCCTCTCCCCCCTAAAGGGGACATGTGTAAAAGCCTCGAGACGGCAACTCCGTAAAAGCAGAAAACAATCGGTTAGGGGCTTGCGCCCCTCACTCACTACACATTCCCACTACTACGGGGCGCGACATCTCCGTGTGGGGGCGCGTGTCCTCCATTGCGGAGTCTGCTGTGTTCCGTTCCGTGTCGGTGTCCGTTCCGTTACGGGTGCCGTGCCTGCTCCACTACAGGTGCCGTGTCATTCTGCGACCTCCGTTCGCAGAATGACACAACACCTTCCGTTTCGCAGACACGACACCCTCCACTACTCGGGCACTCGACACTCCACTACACGCAGCAGACACCTCCACTACGGACACGCTACTCCCCACACTCCGACATCGCCACCCCTCCGTGGTGGGAATATTCCGTTCGTGGTGTCTGCGGTCTACGACCGCATCCACACCGATTGTTTTCTGCTTTTACTCCGTTGCCGTATTGGGTTTTGGGTTGGGGTTGCTCTTTCTGCTCATGGTTGGACTCGTCAGCGTTCCTCGTCTGCGCTGTGGTTGCTTGATATATGTTAGAGCAAACCCAAAGCAACACCATTGAAACAAATGTTCGTACGCTGATTGTCCTCAAGGGTGTTTGGGTTGTGGTTGCTCTTTCTGCTCATGGTTGGACTCGTCAGCGTTCCTCGTCTGCGCTGTGGTTGCTTGATATATGTTAGAGCAAACCCGATGCAACACCAACAAGACGAAAATGACAACACACTCATGGTGTCACTTTCGCCATTTCCAAGTCCACTTATTGATTAACAGACTTGCCAACAAAACTATTATGATGATAAGTATATCCATACCCATATTAACGTGAACACCTCACAAATATTGTCATCGGATTGCAAAGAGAGGGCTGTCTGCCCTCTCTCTGCACTCTCTCCCGAGTGTTTTTTATGATTTTATTTTATGTTCCCATTTTAGTACAACATCAGTACGACCACCACCCAATAGTGCCTTGGTCGGGGCTGACGCCCCGACTGCTTGATGGTGGACTGCGTCCACCCTATCATGAGACGTTTACATTCACAAATCTGAATAAACTTTCTAAACGCAAGTTAAACTTTGTGAATGTAAATCGTGTTCTAAAATTCACATTTGTAAAAATAAATGTTCTAAATCCGCACCACCCCCAAAGCAACTCCGAACCAACTCCGAAGTTTGTCCGAACCAAATAAAATTTGTACCTTTGCCGACGTTGGGGTATACCCAGATGTTTCACTAACCAATTTTTTTATTATGGCAAAAGGTAATATGCTCTTAGGTCACGCACGCGGAAAGGTCGGCTCGTTGGTGTTCTCTCGCACCGATGGTAAGCAGATTGTACGTGCCAAGGCCGACGTGGTGGCCAATCCACGTACCGAAAAGCAGATGATACAGCGTATCATTCTGCAAACTATCGCACAAGCTTACAGCCGTACGATGGTCATCACTGACCACTCTTACGAAGCTGTGAAGGAGGGTGCAAGTTGTCAGCGGTTCTTCATGCAGAAGAACATGGACATGCTACGTAAAAAGGTGGCAGGTCTTATCGCTGAAGGTTATCTGTTGAGCGAAATCTACGCTTTCAGTCCGCTGAAATCGTCTGTTCTGGCTATCAACGACTACGTCATTGCCAAGGGTTCGCTCCCCCAGGTTGACGTGGTTAACATTGATGATGACTCGAAACAGGCTATTAATCTTGCCACTAACACCTACCAGGGTGTTATTGATCAGTATGGTTTGCAGCGTGGTGACCAGTTGACCTTTGTGGCCATCGCAGGTCCCTCAGAGGAAAAGCTTTCGTTCTCCTACGCTCGTGTGATCCTCGACCCGACTGATGCAAATGGGGACGAGCTGCCACTCACTACCGCTTTCGTATCTAATGGTGCCATCGCGTCTCCCTCGTCTCGTAACGAAGGTAATTTCACGTCCATCGCTTACGCTGATGGTAAGCTGAATTTCTCGTTCAGCACGGCATTTCAGAAAGGTGCTGCCGTCATCGTGTCGCGTCAGTCTGCTGATGGTACGTGGAAACGCTCTAACGCGTCCATCGTAGCCAATAACGAAGCTAACGGGGGCTACGACCTTCAGACGTGTCTGGATATGATTTCGGGTGATGACATCAACACGCTCAACGCTCAGTATCTGAACAATGCCGGAACGGGTTCCCTGTTGGAGAGCAACACTGGTAACTCTGGTGGTTCAACGGGTGGCGGTGGCGATGATGATGCCCCCGGTGCTGGAGGTGGTCAGGGATAGTCTAACGCAGTGATGTTACGCAGCACATGCGGAACTATTCCAAGATAACCCAATATGCTTGCGCGGTGCTGTTGATTGTGACAAGCATCGCGCTTGCATTTTACCAAGTAATCGACAACGATGACGTGGCAAATGGTGTTCTGATGTATATCGCGCAAGCGTTCCTTCTCGCAGGATCTATCTTCGGACTCGATTATTACGTCAAGAAACTAACGCAAACTATCAATGGAAACAAAAAGACTACCACGAGGGATAAGGAACAACAACCCCCTTAATATTCGTATCGGTAATACTTGGTTGGGCGAGGTTCCTAACCCAACCGATAGTGATTTTGAGCAGTTTGTGTCAATCCGCTACGGACTACGCGCAGGGTTCTGTATTCTCCGTAGGTATATAAGGAGGTATCATCGTGACACTATCCGCAAAATAATCTCCGCATGGGCTCCTGCTAACGAAAACGCTACTGACAAGTACGTGGATTTCGTGGCACATCGTCTACACATCACGGCAGACGATACCATCCGTTTCGAGGATGAAGAGCGCATGTGTTCTCTGGTCGCTGCAATGGCGAAATATGAGTGTGGTGTTGAAATACCACTAAATGATATACGATTTGGATATAATATCGCATAACTATGAAGAAAGTAAATTGGTGGCAAATCACCCTCGAGGTCGTACGCATCGTCATTGCTGCCCTGGCTGGTGCTGGTGGTGCTACCGCTGCCCTCTAAAGGTCAAGTTCGTTTAACTATATAGGTTTCTTTTGATTGCCCCACAGCGGTGGGGCTTTTTTGTTGCCCAACCATCGAAGATCTTGTCTCGATTTTCCTACGAGATCTGCTTACGCTGAACTGCTCCAAGTCTTCATACAACAAAAAATATGTTACTTTTTTGTTCCGTATTTCGGTTTGATTGTTCCGAACATTACCACACTATTGCACAGTTCAACTTCTTTTCGTATCTTTGCAATGCACTTAGGATAAGGGGCTACGTGAGGACGACCCCCGAACGTAAGGTGTCGACGCTCAAGCAAGAGAAAAGGTCACGGAGGTATCCTCACGTGGCCTTTTTGTTTATCATAAAAGAACCGATGGTTCATTTTGATTTAACTTAATGCCGATTATTCGGGAGCGTTGAGTACGAAACCACCTTAAAAAATAAAATTGTTATGAGCGAACTTAAAGAACCTTACGAGAAAGAAGAATTTCTCCATGAGATCATGGAACGTGTAATTGTCGTGTACCCTACCGATCAAACCCAGATGATTTTCAGCAGGAACTCTTACTGCGGTTACGATGTACAGTTGAACCTTTATGAGGGGTCGGATATGGTGTTTATGGGAGAAGATAGACACTTTCGGTCATTAGACGAGGTCTACGACATTTATTTAGCTACCAAACGAATTCAGAGCTCTCTATGAAAACACCAAAGTACACCATCAATGAATTTAGCACCGCGGTGTCCAATTCGAGAGTTTGTGTTCAAACTCCCGTCGGCATAGAAGTACATTTCATCTATTATTGGACTGATTTGTATGGTATAATGTTCGTACTTACGGGGTATCATCATTCTTCTGTCATATCAAGTCCAATTCGAATTCGTACATTGTCGGAAGTGTATCGGGTTTATTCGGAACTCTATGACAACAACATGGAGCTACTTCAAAATCTGGAGAAATGACACACTACTACTATTTCATTATGACACCAGGTGGTATCCTCGATGACCAAGCCCGACTCTATATTGTCGGGATTGGTTCATCGAAACAAGCTGACCGAGATTATTTGTTCCTTACTGCTTACGCTGCTGATAACAACTGCTATTTCAGCAGCGTATCGGGTACCTCGGACGCGTTCGTCCATCGGTGTGAGCAAAGTATCGGATACCCACTCAGAATGCGCTCACAGCGTGTTTCTGCACGTTCCCTTGTTCGTTCCCTCAAAGCAGGAACGGACATTCCTTACTCCGAAAATCAGCTGAGAAACGTTGACCATCTTCGGAAATTCCTCTCGTTGAATTATCGCGTTATCTCAAATCTTCGAAAATCCTCTCCTGCTTAGCAGAGACCCACGTAAAAACCTAAGTGAATTATGAAAAGAAGTACATTGTTTGTGGTCTGTTATCTGACCGAGATTATTTGCTGTATTATTGGTACCATTATATGGTTTTTTATTTAACTCAAATTTATTAGTTATGCTTAAAGTTCAATTTATTGGCACACTTGGTGCCGACGCAGAGAAAAAGACCACCGAGCAAGGTGGTAAGTTTACAACCGCCAGGGCTGCCCACAACGACACGTGGACGGACGATGCAGGGCAAGAACACTCGTCTACGACATGGGTAGACTTGACTCTCGACGACCACCCAAAGGTGGCCGACTTCCTAAAGCGTGGTCAACAAGTCTACGTAGAGGGATACGTATCTCTGCGTGTGTACAGTTCGCCTAAAGACCGAGCAATGAAAGCAGGGCTAACCATCCGTGTCCGTCATATCGAGCTGTTGGGTGGTAAGGTGGACGTTGTACCTCGTCAGCTCATCGATGAAACTGGAGTTCTTCACGACGTGACTAAGTTCTATAACGTCAAGGATGCAAAGAAAACCCAGTTGATGGATAAGAGCGGTAACCTTTTTGATGTTGACAAAAACGGATGGGTTGCCCCTCATGTTACCGAAGCACCAACCAACACCGAAAACAATGAGAAATGATTTCAAATCGGCGAGCGCGATCCTAATGGAACGCGCTCGCTCCCTTGAACAAGATGGATATGTTCAGAGGAAAAGTCATATGAACAAAACATGCTGTAATTGCTTGAATGCATACAACAGCCCGTACTACCCACTACCGCAGTGTTGGAACAAGGAATGGCTCTATGAGGGTCGCAATGAAATGGACTGCTCCGTGCGCCCCGGCGAGACATGTGGCACGTGGCAGCAAAGGGCCGACAATCAAAAGCCACTCGTATTCGCCAAGGCTGTACAGCTTTCGCTATTCGATTTAAGTAATTCTTATTGACAAGAATGGATGAATTATCCCTAATGTTATATGACAACCAACTAATAATAAGAACAATGAGCAATGATTTCAAATCAGCGAGCGCGATCCTAATGGAACGCGTTCGCTCCTTTGAACAAGATGGATATGTTCAGAGGGTACGTTACATCACACCATCGTTAGCAGTGCTGACACTCAAGCATAAGTATAACGGCAATGTAGTCCAGATTAGAGCATACCCAGATCAAAACTACTTCCAACAATACTTAAACGGAAAAATCGTCATTAGTCGTCAGAAAATATTAGCATGTTCAGACATGTAAACATAGATTGGCTGGAGGTATACGCGATAGAAGATCCTCGACAATACCCGTGTGATGCAGAATATTACCGACAGCATGGGTGGATGGTTCGTGAGCGTGAATATGGGACACGGGTGTACAAGGAAATGTTTACCCTGTTGGACGCTCATGATGAACCACTCTTGGAAATAAGACGCGCACCCTACTCCAACCTTGGTCGTGATGGTGGCATCTTCCCAGTCGAATCCTGCCATATCCGTCTACACAATAGGACGTGTTACGCTGCTGCACCCGTGGCTATCCTGCGAGACTTCATGGCTCGCTATGGTTACACCCTGGTCAAGATATACCGAATAGACATCTGTTTAGATTTTGAGAAATTTGATTTTGGGGACGACCCAGGTTTGTTCGTGGAGCGTTTTATGCGTGGACGATACGCAAAGGTAAATCAAACGGAAATCGCTGCTCATGGTGTCGACCAATGGAACGGACGATTGTGGAATTCTCTATCGTGGGGGAAACCAAAATCAATGATTTCCACCAAAATGTATTGCAAGTCCATGGAATTGGAAAAGGTACATGACAAGCCCTACATTTGGCTTTCGTGGATGGGTGACGCAGCACACCGCGGACTGATTGATGACCCGATAAACCACACCAAAAGGCGCGATGACGGCACAATTTACAAGCCCGTCATTTGGCGCATCGAGTTCTCTATTAAGTCATCAGCAAAGCGTGTTTTCGTCATGGAGGGGAAATCTCGCAAATCGAATGTAATTGTTATGCCACACACATTGGATATGTATGACAGCAAAATGAAGTTACTGACGATGTTTGCGAGTCTGCAAACACACTACTTCCACTTCAAACACTACGAAGAGGAAAAGCGAAAAGACCGATGCAAAGACAAACAGCTGTTTCGATTCGAGCCGTCTGACACGTTCTATAAAATTGACCGATTAGCGTCACACACAGCCAAGTCAAAACCAGCAGAGCGTTTCTTAACGATCTTGCGAAACTATAGGCTTACCCACACAGGTGACGAGGTTCGACAAGCGTGTGACGTACTGATAGATGTGATAGAGAAAGAGATGACAACCGAAATGCTTGCTAACGGGACTGCTCGAGAGGAAATCATGATACTGCGTAGATTGATTGCCGAGCGTATCGGACACCACGACAAACCAATCGGAAAGCAGACAGAAGAAATCAAAAATATAATATCACTATTCGATGACCAACCATTCTAAAAAAGGCGGTGCAGTAGTACCGCCGTCCGATTTCCAAATCGGACAGCCTAAAACCCCCGTAAACAAAGGGGATGACAGCAATTTTTCTCACGGATGTGCGCACGCGGACGCAACGCACATGCGAAGGATAGACCAAGCTTTGCGCCTGCTAAAGGCATACGACAAGTTTTGTAACATGACCATCGCCTACTCAGGCGGAAAAGATAGTGATGTGTGCCTACACTTGTGTCGTCTGGCTCACATCAAGGTAGACGTGGTGCACAACGTGTCTACGATTGACCCTCCTGGCACAATTAGTCACTGCATAGAGATGGGTGCACAGTTGAACCACCCCCGTGAGACGTTCTTCCAACTCATGAGAAAAAAAGGTTTACCAAGCATGTTCCGAAGATTCTGCTGTGCCAAGCTAAAAGAACGATACATCGCGCCCCACGTCATCATGGGTATTCGGTCGGCTGAGAGCGTTAAGCGTGCCAAACGCTATCATGAGCCATCAGATTGCATACTCTACAATTCGAAACTGCGTACCGAGAAAATTTTGCCCATCGTGAATTGGCTGGACGATGATATTGCCTGGTTCGTGAATCAAGAAAATATCAAGTGCCACCACGACTACTATGTGAACGGAGTGTTTGATGCTACCAAGCGACTCGGATGCATCGGTTGCCCGTTGCAATCCGATAGAGGGAAAGCGGACTTTCTCAAATACCCCAAGTTCCTAAGGTTGTGGTGTCGCTCCTATGCCGACTACGTGAGTACACATAAGGCTGTTGATGGTGTCTATGAGGACATCATGTACCATTTGTTCTACTCTAACCATGGTGAGCGCAAATACGAACAGACATTCCACGGACTTTTTGCCCCACCATCAGCCAAAGAGTTTCTTGAAGATTACTTTCACATTGACCTATGACGCAGTACACGACACCCAAGATGATTAGGAACACCAAAAGACCGCTGTTTGTTCTCATCGCTTGTGAAGAAAGCCAAGCAGAGTGCACCGCATTTCGTAAGTTGGGACACATCGCTTTCAGTTGTGACATACAACCATGTAGGCCTAATGGACATCCCGAGTGGCACATCATGGGCGATGTGACCAGACTCCTACAAGGTTCTACACAGTTCACCACCATGGATGGACACTTCCATTGCGTCCCAAGGTTCGACCTTATTGTAGCCCATCCACCTTGCACATACCTCTGCAAAGTGTCATCCGTCCACATGGTCAAGCACGGAGTACTACAGCAGGAAAGATATGCTCAGATGATGCAGGCACGTGAATTCTTTATACAATGCTTGAACGCAAAATCTTCATATTTAGCTGTCGAAAATCCGCTACCAATGGCACGTGCTAAACTACCTCGTCCCAGTTGTTTCATACAGCCATCTTGGTTTGGTGTCAAGTACACCAAGAAAACGCTATATTGGTTACGCAATCTGCCACCCATCATGCCAGAGTTAGAATACCCAAACCCAAAGGAATTCGTACGTGCATCACGTGGCAAATACCGGTCTCGCACGTTTCCTCAGGTCGCACGCGCCCTGGCTCGTCAGTGGTCTGAGTATATCCTCAACGATTTGGCAAAATGAAGAGCCAGCAGCGACCTCCCGTTTTGGCTTGCTCGCTCCGCTCGCAACACCCTCCGCGCGTCATCTCAACGACCCCCCATGTGTCCGTTGTCGGTCGGGCGCACGTGGCTGTTTTGTCTTTGGGAAACAAAACAGCCATCGCGCGCCCTCCCTCCGCTCGTCATGAGCAGTCATCCATCAGAACGTCAAAACCATCGTGACAGCTCCCTATCGGCTTGCTCGCTCCGCTCGCAACACCCTCCGCGCGTCATCTCAACGACCCCCCATGTGTCCGTTGTCGGTCGGGCGCACGTGGCTGTTTTGTCTTTGGGAAACAAAACAGCCATCGCGCGCCCTCCCTCCGCTCGTCATGAGCAGTCATCCATCAGAACGTCAAAACCATCGTGACAGCTCCCTATCGGCTTGCTCGCTCCGCTCGCAACACCCTCCGCCACCACAAGCGTCGCGCGAGTTCGTGGGGCTACCGCCCCACACCCCGCTAATCGCCACGGAGGTCGGGCGCGCTTTCGCCACATTTGGGTGTCTGATGTGTCACACTCCATTACGGGGTGGGGGCAAATACCCACTTTGGGTCGTCACGCAGAGTGCATAGTCATGCACTCAGCATGCCCCATGAATGCCACACGTGTCATTTCATGGGGTTCACTCCATAAAGAGGGTATTCGCCCTCACCCCTCCATTACGTGCGACACATCAGACACCCAAAGCAGGCTCAAACTGCGCCCTCCCAAAACCCCCTGCGCCCTAAAGGTCGCAGGGGAGAGCGGTAGCTCGTAAACGAGCTGTCTTTTTTATCGGCTACGCTCCAGGACACAGAGCAAAAAGGGCGCGCTCTTGCTCGGAGCGTGATGTAGAGGTGGCCGTGCACGCCATGACCGCTCCTTTGGAGCCGTCATTTTCTTGGCGCGCTGTTACCGCCACCTCTACACCACACTCCGAGCGCGCACCCTTTCTTTTGCTCTGCGTCCTTCCACTGCGCACCACAGGTCGAGCTTGCTCAATCAATGAAGCCTTGTGAGGTCGAAATCACGGATTTCGATTGAGGTTCTTTGGGTTTCGGGGTGCTCTACGTAATTGGTCGTGGTTTCCTAAATTGTCTGCTGTGGGGTCGTTTCGGTCAGCACTCCGTCAGATCTGCATACGCAGAACTGACTCCGTGCAGACCTTCACTCCAAAGCGGTGTCCGTGAGTGTCCCAATCTTCCTTTGTCAGATAGGGACACACACTCCCACATTTTTTGTCGGCTTGCGCACCATATCGCACCGCCAACTGCGAGGGCTGCTGGTGTCCTCGGGTCTTCGACCCCTGCGGGACTGCGCAGCCCTCGAAAAGGCAATGCCCTGCTTACTACGGCTTTCGGGGGTCGTAAATAATCCGTGGTTATGATAAATGTACGTTAAATGGTTGGGACATTTTCTATTACGTGTCATATTATCATAACGATGATTATTTCCGACTGCGGTCTCTCCCGAGACCGGGGATTGAACCTCCGTGGGGTTATTGGGCCTTTCTATATATTACTTTTGCTGTCCCTATCTTTAGCCCCCTTTGGGGCTATGGTGATAACCCGTTATCACCACCCTCTCCCCCCTAAAGGGGACATGTGTAAAAGCCTCGAGACGGCAACTCCGTAAAAGCAGAAAACAATCGGTTAGGGGCTTGCGCCCCTCACTCACTACACATTCCCACTACTACGGGGCGCGACATCTCCGTGTGGGGGCGCGTGTCCTCCATTGCGGAGTCTGCTGTGTTCCGTTCCGTGTCGGTGTCCGTTCCGTTACGGGTGCCGTGCCTGCTCCACTACAGGTGCCGTGTCATTCTGCGACCTCCGTTCGCAGAATGACACAACACCTTCCGTTTCGCAGACACGACACCCTCCACTACTCGGGCACTCGACACTCCACTACACGCAGCAGACACCTCCACTACGGACACGCTACTCCCCACACTCCGACATCGCCACCCCTCCGTGGTGGGAATATTCCGTTCGTGGTGTCTGCGGTCTACGACCGCATCCACACCGATTGTTTTCTGCTTTTACTCCGTTGCCGTATTGGGTTTTGGGTTGGGGTTGCTCTTTCTGCTCATGGTTGGACTCGTCAGCGTTCCTCGTCTGCGCTGTGGTTGCTTGATATCACCACCCTCTCCCCCCTAAAGGGGACATGTGTAAAAGCCTCGAGACGGCAACTCCGTAAAAGCAGAAAACAATCGGTTAGGGGCTTGCGCCCCTCACTCACTACACATTCCCACTACTACGGG
>Ga0233370_1000095_pt1 | contig 10621 bp, 9 predicted proteins | sample ElkDunMinimDraft_2_FD_180686 | JGI IMG/M metagenome (GOLD analysis project Ga0233370, IMG submission 180686) | Fecal eukaryotic communites from dung pellets of Tule Elk in California, USA - Elk Dung D2 | ecosystem: Host-associated > Mammals > Digestive system > Large intestine > Fecal | place...
AAATCGCATATACTAATAATTTTGTAACCCAATTAGAAGCTTTAAGTAGTCTTAAACGTGTTGATACTGATGATTTAAACCCAGCAGATGTGAATTATGTGGAAAAAATTAAAGAGCGTGAAAAAGAAGCTCATTCTTTTGCAATGATAAGTCTTGCTATTACTTTGCTATTCCTTTGCATTGAACTTGCCCCTATATTGACAAAATTAATAAGCACTAGAGGAACCTACGATGAACTCATCGAAGCTGAGGAATATCATCAGAAAAGTTTATGTCATTTACAGATAGACAAACAAAAGCAAGATTATGAATCAGAGATTCAAACATACAATGAGGAAAAACGGATTCATTATCAAGTGACTGTTGAGTCAAATCAAAAACTAATGGAACAAATTGCTTCCGTTCAAGCCGAACTCCTTGAAACTGCTATTGAAGAATGGCGCAAAGAAGAACTTGCCAAAATCAAAGCTAACCCATCGCAATACATTCAAAGTAACACCAAGAAATCATAACTATGAGAGATAAACTTATTCAACTTAAAAAGACATTTGACACTCTATATTGGGGTGCGGATTTAAGTTTACTAAGAAAATGTCTTGATGAACGCGTGCGGTTTATCAGATATGAAATACTCATTTTGATACTATCAGGAATTACTATGTATATCACAGACATCGTAGCACGTGGCTATGGCATTGTAATAGGGTTGCTGGTAATGTTTTTATACAAATGGTTTCTATCCAATCTCAATCTTGCGGCTAAAGGAGACACATATGGGTTCCTTAAATGGTTACTTGGCACTCTAATAGCACTGATATTAGCATTTGTATTCTGTGAGTATGAGTTGAATATACATTGGATAAGTATGAGCCTATTCGATGTGATTACAGTATTCATAATATTGGCTGTTCTTTTATTTTTAAGTTATGCTCCCATTCGTTTTGAATCTAAGAAAAATTCCCTTTATGCCAAGCTCGTTGCAATGGAGCAACAACAGGAACAACAACAAGCAGAACTCCAAGTTGCAACTAAAGGAGAACTCAAACTTCAAGCAGAGCGTGCAAAAGCTGAAATCCAAAAGAAGGCTCAAAAAGAGTATATTGATGCACTATCCCATGAAATATCAGATACTCGCTTGCGAGTTGCCAAAGCCGCTTTAGATAAGTGGGAACAAGAGCAAAAGAAACGTGTTGAAGCGCATATTGAAGAATACATTAAATTATAAGCCCCAAATGAAAATCCCCGGTCTCACATTCTCTTGGAAGCGTGCGATAGGTATCTCGCAAGCCAAGCAAAAAATCGCTCGCGCAACAGGCATACCCATGACCAAACAAGGCCTCGAACGCAAAATCGGCAATACCATCCTAAAAGGTGCAAAGAAACTGATAAAGTAACATTTGTATGAAAATCACCTCTAAACCTCTCCGCATACTGGCCATGGTGGGCATCGGTATAGTGTTGGCACTGGTCTTCTACGCCATCGGCTTACCACAAAAGTCCATCGGGCCCCTCACCGGCGGCATCCTCTTCTTCATCTGGCCTGCGTTGGGTGGAAGTTGGTGGTAAGATCAATAAACAAGTATATCTCTTGCATAATTCACTAAAAAGCAGTACCTTTGCAGCGAAATGACCAAACTCAACCCCAAAGAAATAGTTAGTATCGTACTGGCATTCATCTTGCTACTGTGCCTATTCCCATTGCCCTATGGGTTCTTTGTGTTCATTCGATTGATTACCACCATCGTCTTCGGCTATTTTGCATACGACTTCTATCAACGGGGAGAAAAGGCCAAATGCATTGTGGCAGCATTGATTATGCTACTTTTTCAACCTATAGCCAAGATCACTTTTGAGCGTGAGATATGGAATGTCATCGACATCATTGTAGCTCTATTGCTCTTTGGTCATGTCATTTGGGAGCGCGTCAAAGGTGTAAGCGCTACTATTGCACCACCTCCCTCGGTGCAACTATCATCTGCACATGGTTATGATGTGTTTATCAGTTATTCTACCAAGGACTATTACGACATCTTCGGCAATCCCAATCCTCATAGCCCAATAGCTGACCTACTCACCGCTTTGGAAGAGGCTGGCATCAGTTATTGGATTGACAAACAAGGTCTTTCTGGCGGAACGGTTTTCCCACAAGAGATAGCCAAACAGATATACAACTGCAAGGTGTTTCTGTTTGTCTCTTCTGCGAATTCCAACCAGTCCACATGGACGATGAACGAGATTGCCACTGCCAACAATTATGGCAAAACGATTGTACCATTGCGCATGGACGACACGCAGTTTGCTCCACCCATCATGATTTATGTGGCGGGCTTGCAGTATATCAATTACTACCTCAATCCCACCGCTGCCAAACGCCAACTAGTGGCGACCATTAAACAGTTACTGGCATAGCCCGCAAACAATCCGAAAGCCACAGAAAGCCCACAGAACTCCTAGAGATGTCCTATGGTGGTCGCCTAACTACCAACCATCTACCAAACTCTTTCCGCCCAAAAAACAAAAAAATATTATTACTCTGTAATAATTTAAACTTTCGTGTAAAAAATACGCAAATATATTTGGTATTATCAAAATTTTGTTGTAATTTTGCAGTCGAATTCAAGTTCGCGAGAATTTAAAAGCTTTTTTATTAACACCTAAACCCATTAACGACTATGAATAGAGAGTTTCCTATTTCTTGTTTCCTCGTTGTTATCTTATTCTCGTTGCTCTTGGTTGGATGTAAAGAGCAGGGGCAGTATGATGATCCACGTAATGCTTGCAATAGTGTCTACTATTGGCGCACCACCTTCAATGTGAGTGATGCCGAGCAACAGTTTATCACCAAACACAACGTCAAACGTCTATATCTGCGCCTGTTCGATGTAGATATGTCGAAGCGTAACTTATGGGAAACACTATCTCCACAACCCATAGCGACTATCCAATTTCCCGATAGTGCTAATCTGGCATTGGTAATGCAACAGGTAGATGAGTGCGTGCCTACTGTCTTTATCACGCTACATGCCCTGAAACAAATACCTTTCCACGAAGCAAATGATTACGCGCAAAAAATCTGCACACGTATATTGAACATGTGTAGCTATCATGGTTTTCGTGACAAAGTGCATGAGGTACAAATAGATTGCGATTGGACAGAAACAACTGAAAATACCTATTTTCATCTATTGGATGAAATGCGCTATATCTTACATGCGCAAGGCATCATGTTGAGTGCCACCATTCGCCTACATCAGTTACGTACAACGGTACCGCCTGTGGATAGAGGTGTACTGATGCTCTATAATACGGGTTCTCTAAAACATCCTGAAACACAGAACTCAATTTTGTCATACGCAGATGCAATGCCCTATCTAAAGAGAATCAATTACTCTCTTCCATTGGATTATGCCTTCCCTAATTTTGGTTGGGGAGTGTGGTTCCGCAACAATGCATTTCAAGCTATATTACACCAGCAGGACTATAGCGATGAGAACCTATACGAACAAACCGACAGCACACATTATCGCGTTATCAAAAACCATTACAATGAAGGACATTGGCTGGTTTACGGCGATATAATCCGCAAAGAGAAATCGGAGATGGCTGTCGTTGAGTTACTAAAGCACCACCTACCATTCTCCGAAGAGACTTCCATCATTATGTACCACCTAGATGAAAATAATCTCAAAAACCTTGACAACAATGAAACAACTACTTTCTATTCTCGTCCTACTGCTGAGTAATATCGCTTTGACTCATGCTTGCTACTATTCAGGCGATATCCCAGCCAACTACAATGTATATCATGTATGTGATGAGATCAAAACTCCCTATTTTTATCCGCCAAGTTATAAGCAACAAAACCTAAAGACTTGGCAGCAACAGACAGACCATCTTATCCCATTAGATCACATTGAGGAAGTCGTTTATCGCTATTCTTCATCCATGTACGAGGCATGTATGAAGAATCCACAGATGGCAAAAGAGAATAAGTTTGTGCAATACCTTGCCACTGGATTAGGCAGTACCTATCCCGAGAAACTATTATCATTGGCCAAACGTATAGAAGAAGCGCGCAGTAGCAAGGACGATCCATGGTACTATCCTGCTTCACGCGAAGAAGGCAAGACCACCTTGGAAGCGCTACTTTGTGAAGTGGATAGATTAGAGAAAGATTTTATTGCAGGTACAGCTGCCGACTCCTTCTATGTCCGTCGCTTACAACTCCAGCGTGTACGCCTGCTTTTCTCTTTAGGGCGATATGCCGATTGCATTGAATTATGGGAGAATAAGGTACAGCATTGGAACACCAACGAACTTATGCGTTCCATGATCAAGGACTACATAGCTGGCGCATACCAACATCTTGGCAACGCGCAGATAGCCAAGCAATATCATCTAGAGCAAGGCAACTACCAGACCTTAGCCGAGTGGTCCTGTAGCAGAACGGGTAATTATGCAGCGTTCGTGCGTGAGATGTATGACTTCAATCCCGATTGTGCGGATATTGTGGCACCTGTCATGCAATATGACCTATGCGGCTACTATAAGAATGGTGAAGAGGAATGGTCTGATTACTATGAGGTCATGCAATATATCCTACGTACCCATCGCAGTAGGGATATGTCTATCTGGTATTACACCGCAGCCTATCTAGAGGATAACATGGGCTATTCCTATAAAGCAGCACAGACGATAAGCCGTGCAAATGGCAAAACTACGTCGGAGTTTATGCAGACCAACATCCGCCTGATGCGTATTTACCTTGATGCCAAAACCAAAGCATACGATGCCAACTATGAGAAGCAACTCTACACCGATTTGCGCTGGATAGATGGCTTGGTGCACCAGGAGGCTTCGCTCGTAAAAGAGAAATGGGACACTTATGACGCATGGTATGTATGGGCAAACTATTCCTTTATGAGAGATGAGAACAATAGTGGCATCAAACGCTATCGTTGTTACCCTAACTCTATGCTGCGTAAGATTGTATTGGGTGAGGTGGCTCCTCGTATGAGAAAGGCAGGAAAACCGATCTTGTCCATCGCCTTGAGTAACTATGCAGATAACCTATTCTTTACTTTGGTAGAACCCAAAAATCGCCATTGCTTCTTCAATGATTTCTTCATGTCGCTCAAAACCTCCTCAGCTGCCGAGGCGAAGCAATATGCCGACCGAGTATTGAATCCACCTACTGCCTTCGAGCGATTCCTAGCTGCTGGCGGATATGTCGAAAAGGACTATCTATACGACATTGCAGGCACATTGTACCTGCGCGAGCGCAACTATAAGCAAGCAATGGAAGTACTTAGCAAAGTATCCCCTACCTATCAGTTGCGTCTGAACACCCAAGATAACCTCAGTCGTGATCCTTTTGCGGCTACTCCTAAATATGGCGATATACATATCGTAGATGCAAAATACAATTTTGCTTGCAAGATGTATTACTTGCAGCAGACCTATCAAAACACAGTTATTGATGCCAATCGTCGTGCCAATGCAATGCTCAACTATGCTACAGGTATGCGCAATTCATATATTGATGTGTGGGCATTGACCCAATACGGGCAGGGATATCCTGTCTTTACCGCTGCATACGAGCCCTGGATGAGCCAAGAGAAAAAGGTGCAAATACAAGCCGATTACGAGCAATTGGTGCGTAATGCGATGTCACTATTCACTGAGGACGAAGCCATAGCGGCGGCGCAATTGCATTATCAGAATCTCTATACGGTGGTCACCGAATATCCTAATACCACAGCTGCTGAATATGTGCGCGGACATTGCGATACATACCATGACTATCATCCTGAATTAAATAAAATCATATACCAACACTAAACGCCAAACACTAAACTCACAATGCCTAAACTTTCATTTTTTACCCAATCCATTGCTATGGATCTTGGCACCGCCAACACGATTATCATGCAGGATAATCAAGTTATCATCGATCAACCTTCCGTAGTCGCTATCCGAACAGCAGACGATACTGCCATAGCCGTTGGCAAGAAAGCCAGTGCTATGATCGACCGTGGCGAAGAGCGTATCCGAACCATCCGTCCGCTGAAAGACGGCGTTATCTCCGACTACAAGGCCTGCGAGAAGATGATTCGTGGACTAATTGATATGATGCCCAAGAAGCAAAAGATGTTTGTCCCTGCCGTTAAGATGGTGGTAGCCATCCCTTCGGGCAGTACCGATGCGGAGATACGCACCGTCAAAGACAGCTGTATGCATGCTGGTGCACGTGACTTATTCCTTATCTACGAACCGATGGCTGCCGCCCTCGGTATCGGCGTGGATATCGAAGGTCCAGAGGGCTGCATGGTCGTGGATATAGGTGGCGGTACCACAGAGATTGCTGTGATGGCACTGGGTAGTTTGGTGGTTAACCAATCCATCAAAGTGGGTGGCGATGCTTTCAATCGCGACATCATTCAGCATATGGACAAAGCCCACAACATGCGCATCAGCGCACCTACAGCCGAACGAATCAAGATGAAAGTAGGTTCGGCACTCCCCGAATTGGACGAAGCACCCGAAGACTGGATGGTCATCGGTCCCAACCGCACTACCGACCTGCCGCTGCATATACCTGTAAGTTATCAGGAGATTGCTTTTTGCCTCGACAAGAATATCCAACAGATTGAAGCTGCCATCAAGCAGGGATTGGGACAAACGCCATCCGAGCTCTATGCCGATATTGTAGAGCGAGGTATCTACCTCACGGGCGGCGGAGCATTGCTGCATGGTTTAGCCAAACGCCTGACGGACAAGTTCCAAATCCAGTTTCATGTAGCAGATGATCCATTGCACTCCGTTGCCAAAGGCACCTGCCTTGCGTTGGAGAATACCGATAACTTTAGTTTTTTGATAAGGAATTAAAATGCTAGTATGGAAATTATTAAAATGTCTAAGACGAACTTCCAACACTTTCGGCTTTCTGATATTGCTGCTTTTAGTTATGCCTTTGCGGGTGCTATGGGCGATTGCGGAGGAATAATTATTGTTACGAATACTGCGCAGATTTATTATATCAATTATTTAAACGAAGATTTGACATGGGAAGAAGTGAATGAAATAATTCCTATGCATCTGTTCAAATTGCCAGTGTTAGGCAACACCGCTAAGGTTCCAGATGGCTGGCAGTTTATTAGTTTAGGGTGTGGTAATAATTTGTTGCTGAAACATCTATATGTAGAGAAACTAAACACGATGTTTAATGAATATCTACAGACAGAAGAAGGTCAAGATGCAATTTTATATCAAGTTTGGTTGAAATTTATTCTAAAAATAATCAATGATACATCTACTAATCTTGCACCGTTGCCTAGACATAAGAATGGTTCGCTCCCAATCCCTAAGAATGAGTTAGTGCTTCGCTTTTTTCGCAATGAAATCGACGAACGAATTTCGCATCGGCATGAGGATATAGTTGTCTATGATGATAACCAAATGGAAATGTACCATGATTTCATACAATGGATATTCCCAACCAAACGCCCCAGCATAATGCACCCTGAAGCACCAATCATTGATGAAAACTTTGCAGAGATGTTATGTGCCGACAAATGCGCCCTAAAGAATTATTGCAAATCGTGCCAACGATATCTTAATTACATGAACTTTGATTGCAACGGCGATTCCAATATCATAGATTCCACGCGTGAAATGCCATTTTATAAACTACCATATCACAATTTCTTACGCATTACTCGCATGCTCGATTCTCTAAATCAAACTGGACATCAGCAGTGTTCTTACAACATATACAAAAAGATGTTTGAACTATTGAAGAATGCTCCTTTGACATGGATTCCACATGATGATACTTTGCAATATTGGAAGAATACCCAACAACTTGCTTCTCGCAAAATCATCTTCCTAGATTTTGATGGCGTGATGGATAATGCCAAATACGACATCTATCTTAACAAGCATAACCTACCCGAAAAAGACGAGTTTGGTGTACTATTCGACCCAGATTGCATAGCGGCACTTGCCCATATTGTAGAACAAACAGGAGCTGATATAGTCATCTCTTCATCGTGGAAGGATTATATGACAATGGATGAGATCCATGCGATGTGGCACAAGCGCCAATTGCCGGGCAAAGTGATAGATGTAACGCCTACCACTAGCCGCCATCGTGGCGATGAGATAGCTACATGGATCAACTTATGTCTTGATACTTGCTCCTATGTTATCATTGATGACCAGCCACGCGAACAATTCAATACAGACCAATACGACCAGCTTATTATCACCAATGGTTTTTATGGTCTCACCCAATCCGACGCAGAACACGCGGTAGAAATATTAAACCAATAAACTAACAACATTATGAAACTATCTCTCAAATTTTCATCTCTTACGATGGCGGCTTGCGCATCGTTCTACGCCCTATCTATCTTGATATTCGAAATCCCTCGTATCGCAAGTTGGACTATAGGAAAAATTGACATTTACTATTTGCCTCATGTGGCAGTACTCATCGGTATGATTATCTTTGGCATAGGATTTTACCAACGCCAAGAACAAATACCTCGACTTACCAAATCGCTTCGCTGGCAGGCAATAGGCATCACGATCATTACAGCATGTATGCTCATATATAATTGCTTGTTTGATGGTAGCATTCGCATAAATGGTATGGCATATTGTTATTGGGAATCTTGGTCACACATTGTTATCCTCTTGTGGGTAGCAGCATGGTTGCTGCAGTTCGGTTTAGCAAAACGCGAGAATACATATGCGAATCCTGTATTAGGCGTTGTTGGCATCATCGTGTCACTGGCTGCGACACTATTGTTGATCTTTATGCTTGTGTCCTATGTGCATGTATTGGTAACGGGGCATGTAGCTGGTTTTCAAACAACTACATGGTTGAGTTGGCTCAGACCCATTGCCTTAATTTCTTTGGGCGGAACCATGTTATTAGGTGATAGCAATATCATCAAAGAAAAAGAACAAACTGATAACAAAATTCAAGAATTACGTGCCTACTCACGAGCTAACCAAGTGATAGCCAAAGTGAGTGTAGGCGTAATAGCTGTCCTTAGTGTCTTAGCCATCTTCAGCGGAATATTTGGTTGGTTTGAAAATACATATTGGGAGGAGTGCTATTTTATAACCGTACTTGGTTCTATTCATATGCTATGGATTAGTAGCGTGATTGCCATGCTACTTGAAAAAGATTTAGCTGGTTGGCATCGCACGCTCAATATCCTTGCTCCAATCCTAATAAATGGAGCTATCGTTCTGGCATTACTACTCGAAGTGTATATACCAAGAGAGGTCATATATCAACTTAGTAGAACTCTGACAGAAGTTGTGCCCACGATAGGTCTAATTCTGACCATTGCTTTCGTCATCGCTGTTTGGTTCATTAACACAATCATTGTATTGCGCACAATCGCAAGAACTAAGGAAAAGAAGTAGATTATTCACCTTTGAATAAAACATTTGCACTCTCAAAAAATGTAGCACTTTTGTAGTTGTTTTGTCTAACAAACTAAACAATATAATGTAAACTCAATGTAATAAACTAAGCAAATTACACCAAAAATGCAATTTGATTTGCATATTTCAAAAAAAAGCACTACTTTTGCACCAAAATCACAATTTTATGCATTATATCGCATAAAAACAAATAAATATTATGTGATATAACAAATAATATTGGTTATGAAAATAGATTTATTCAAGAAAATCCTAATCGACAATCGTCGCTTGATTAGCCAAATTGACTTTATTGAGCGCAATATAGTGTTAGAGGACAATCTAAACTATGTATTTGTCGGATTGCGGCAAGCAGGCAAGTCCTATTTGATGTACCAACGCATACACCAGCTGCTCAAAATGGGACACACAATGGATGAGATCATCTATGTCAATCTAGACGATGAGCGTTTGTATGACATTGCGCTCGAGGATTTGGATTTAATCTTGCAGGCGCATTATCAATTGAATGATTGTAAACCCATTATCTTTTTGGATGAGATACAAAATATTTCTCATTGGGAGCATTTTGCTCGTCGCTTGGCTAATGAGCAATATCGAGTCTATCTTACTGGTAGCAATGCTAAAATGCTGAGTAGCGAAGTAGCTACTACCCTTGGAGGGCGATACATGATACAAGAGGTTTATCCATATTCTCTGTCAGAATATCTCAAGGCAAATGAATTGGAACTCCAAAAGAACTGGGAGTACGATTCTGCAATCGTCAATCACATACATCGTCTATTCTCCAACTATTTCTATTATGGAGGCTTCCCTGAGAGTGTACATGTGCGCGAGAAACGCTCGTGGCTGTCTGTCTTGTACCAAAAGATATTTTTGGGTGATTTGATTGCTCGATATAAGATTCGTAATGAAGTGTCGTTGAAGTTGCTAGTTAAGAAACTTTCCGAGAGTATCAATCAACCCTCCTCGTTCAATCGCTTAGCCAATATCGTATCCTCTGCGGGGCAAAAGATACAGACTTCCACAGTGATAGATTATATGCAATTCATGGAAGAGAGTTGGCTAATCTTTAGCATGGAAAACTACGCAGCGAAGTTTGTTGAAAAAGAAAGTGCCAAAAAGTACTATTTCCGTGACAATGGTATCTTGAATC
>Ga0233370_1000097_pt1 | contig 10479 bp, 9 predicted proteins | sample ElkDunMinimDraft_2_FD_180686 | JGI IMG/M metagenome (GOLD analysis project Ga0233370, IMG submission 180686) | Fecal eukaryotic communites from dung pellets of Tule Elk in California, USA - Elk Dung D2 | ecosystem: Host-associated > Mammals > Digestive system > Large intestine > Fecal | place...
CGTTTTGCTCTTGCAAAAGAATCGGTACTCCCATCTTGGCAGCCACTTTCATGGCAGCACCGCTGGCGTAACCACCCACACCAATACCTACATCTGGACGGAAGTCGCGTACAATCTTGCGAGCTTGACACATCGATCGAATGAGGTCTATTACCACACGGATATTCTTCCATGGGCGACTACGGTCAAAACCTTTGACAGGCAGACCGATAATCTTATATCCTGCTTGTGGCACGCGCTCCATTTCCATACGTCCGAGTGCTCCCACGAATAGGATTTCGCAATTAGGGTCAGCTTCGCGCAATGCGTTAGCAATGCTTACAGCGGGAAAGATATGTCCTCCTGTTCCGCCTCCAGAAATTAGGTACTTCATATGGATAGTAGTTTTATTTTCGTGTAAAAGGGGTTGAATTGTGCGTCTATTGTGCGTGTATTGTGCGTGAATAGTCCGTGAATAGTGCGTACTTGATAGTCTTATTCAAGAATAATTTCAGGCACATCCTCTTCGCTGGCAGCTGTGGCGAAGAGTTGACGGGCATGTAGTTCGTTTTGTTCGCGAGCGACACACATGATAATGCCAAAATAGATACTGGTGATCAATGCACTCGTACCACCGCGACTAATCATTGGCAGCGGTTGTCCTGTGACAGGACCAATACCTACTGATACCATCATACTCACCAACGCCTGACATGTGAGCATCAGTGCCAACCCCATGACCATAAGCATCGCTGAATAATCGGCATACCTGCTGCTACACAAGCACGATCGGAAGAGAATGAGCAGATAGATGGCAATAAGAAAACATGCACCAATGATGCCCGATTCCTCCACGATGATGGCAAAAATATAATCTGCGAATGCCTGTGGCAGAAAATTTCGCTCTTGACTATTTCCTGGCAATACACCTACTGGTGATGCACCGCCACGCGCGACAGCCACCTTAGCAATGGAGCGTTGATAGTTGTCGTCGGTCAGTTTGAATTCTTGGTCAGGTGTCTTCCATTCCTCAATCATATCATCAATACGCCCGACCCAAGTAGTGGCACGTTTCATTATGCCTTCTACCTGACGCCCAGGCTTGATGTAAACATTTTCGAAGAAGAAATAACCAACAATCAGCATAAAAATGGCAATCAACAAGGTTGTTCCCCAATATTTAATATGTACGCGTGCAAGGAAGAAAAGCAAGAACACTATACCGCCTAATAAAATGGCAGTGGAGAGGTTACCTACCATAATCAAACCACATACCATTACTGTCAGTGCGAGAACAATAAAGAAGTATTTCTTCTGGTCTTGCTCTGTTCGAATGCGACTCAGCAAATCGCTAACTACCAGAATTAGTGTAAGTTTCGCTAGCTCGGATGGTTGGAATGTAATACCAAAAATGCGTAACCATCGTTTGGCACCATTGATCTCCACTCCCATGCTGGTAAAGGTTAGCAATAGGAAAATGATGGAGACCGCCAGCCCTAAGTAACTGACAATGCGGATAAACTTACTAGGAACAAATTGCAAACCAAAAGCAATCGCCACACCGATGGCGATGAAAATCATTTGCTCCATGATAGGCCCCAGTGTGCTACTATTGCTTTCGAAGGCGAGTGTGCTGCTTGCAGAGAACAACGCCAATATGGCAATGATAATCAATATGCCGAACAATATCCAGTACACCTTGTCGATATACGTGCGCTGTTGAGCGAAATAGGATTTGAAGTCAGTGATATTCATAACTATAGTTTAGAGTTTTCTTACTGCTTGCATGAATTGTTCACCGCGATCCTCGTAGTTCTTGAAGAGGTCGAAGCTTGCACAGCAAGGTGAAAGCAATACCGTATCTCCGTCGTTAGCAGAATGATAAGCCGCTTGTACGGCATCTTTTAGGTTATCGGTGGAGATGTATGTGATGCCCATTGGCTCGAAATGTTGAACGAGTTTGCTATTGTCTTTTCCCATGAAAACGAGCGTGTGGCATTTCTCTTTTACCAATTCATCAATCTCGCTGTAGTCATTGCCTTTGTCGGTTCCTCCGAGAATCAATACAGTAGGAGTAGTCATACTCTCCAATGCGTACCAACAGGAATTGACGTTTGTGGCTTTGGAGTCGTTGATATAACGCACACCGCGAATAGTCGCCACATATTGCAGGCGATGATCTACCCCCGCAAACTGCTGTAAACTCTCGCGAATCACATCGTTGTGAATGTTCAAAATCTGGGCTGCTAAGCCTGCCGCCATGGAATTGAGCTGATTATGCTTGCCCTTCAAACTAAGCTCATCCAATGGTACACGTAGCGGAGCTACATCGGGTTTGCTTGCAACAATCAAGTGGCTGCCATCTGTATATGCCACATTCTGTTCGTTGCTGCCAAAGGGATACAATGTTGCCTGTGGCTGGATGCGTGCTATCTCGCGGTTGATCACTGGATCCTCGCTCCAATAGATAAATGCATCTTTGCTTGTTTGATTGCGCGTGATGCGGAACTTGGCATCTACGTAGTTTTGGAACTGATGGTCATAGCGATCCAAGTGGTCAGGCGTGATATTCAGCAAGATAGCAATGTCTGCCTTGAAATCGTAGCAGTTGTCCAATTGGAAGGATGAAAGTTCAATCACGTAATAATCATGATCCTCTTGTGCCACTTGCAATGCCAACGAGTTGCCGATATTACCTGCCAAACCCACATTCAGCCCCGCACGGCGAAGCATATCAAAAATCAGGGAAGTGGTCGTGGTCTTACCATTCGAACCTGTGATGCAAATCATTTTGGCATCGGTGTAACGTGCTGCAAACTCAATCTCTGAGAGGATGGGGGTACCATGCTCTGTGAGTTGCTTCACCAACGGAACTGTCAGCGGAATACCTGGCGATTTGATGACTTCGTCGGCATCCAATATCCGCTCAGGGGTATGTTTACCAGCTTCCCACGCGATGTGGTGCTGATCTAGCAGGGCTTGGTACATAGGAGCAATCGCTCCCATATCGCTGACAAAGACGTCCATCCCTTTTTCTTTGGCTAGTATGGCTGCCCCGGTGCCGGATTCGCCTGCGCCTAAAACAACAATTTTCTTCATAATTTAGGTTAACGTATTTTAAGGGTTAATATAGCCACTGCTGCTAAAATAAGGGTGATAATGCAGAATCGAAGTACGATTTTGCTTTCGTGTTGCAATGGTCCTCTGCCTTGGAACAATACCTTGCAAGTAGGGTCATTGCGGAGCACTTGCTCCATAGAAGTACGGTAATGATCGTGCAACGGAGCACGCTTCCACACGCGCATGCATTTTCCTTTCTTCTTTGCGAACTTATATACTTGTGTTTGCAGAATCACACTCACGCTCTCCATGAGGAATATACCGCAGAGGATAGGCAGTAGCAACTCCTTGTGAATAATGACTGCGCATACACCAATGATGCCGCCGATGGTCAAACTGCCTGTGTCACCCATGAATACTTGTGCTGGGAAACCATTCCACCATAGGAAACCAATCAATGCGCCAACAAACGATGCCATGAATACCACAAGTTCTTCACTACCAGGTATATACATTACATCAAAATAATCAGAAAAAACCACGTTGCCGCTGATGTATGCTAGTACTATCAACGCCACACCGATGATGGCTGAGTTGCCCGCACACATACCATCCATGCCGTCGTTGAGATTCGCACCATTGCTCACCGCTGCCACCACCAGAATCGTTAGGATTACAAAGAAAATCCATCCTGCCTTGTACTTGTTGGTCTCACCCAAGAAGGAAAATATATCCGCGTAATTAAAGTTATGTTCCTTCACAAACGGAATCGTTGTACGAGTGGACTTTACTTCAGGCGTCTTCTCAAATACGGTAATATTATTCTCAATATGCGATGTCACTCTTTCGTGCATGGTTGCTTCTGGGCTGTAGCGAAGGGTCAATCCTACGATCAAACCCAACGTGATTTGTCCTGCAATCTTCACCCAACCATTTAGTCCGTCTTTGTTGCCACGGAAGGTTTTGATATAGTCATCTGCAAAACCCAACGCACCTAAAATTAAGGTGGTGATTAGCATCAGAATCAAATATACGTTGCTCAATTTTCCCATCAATAAGGTAGGGATAAGCATCGCAGCAATAATCACCACGCCGCCCATAGTTGGTACACCTTTCTTTGCCACGTTGAATGGATCAACCTTTTCATCGCGTTGAGTTTCGGATATATTTTTGCGCTTGAGCAACTCAATAAACCATCTGCCCACCCAAATACTAATACACAAACCCATTACGCCCGCCACGATCGCGCGAAACGAGATATAAGTCATCAATCGTGCACCAGGCACATCTCCTAAAAACTGAAACAATTCGTATATCATAATCCTTACTTTTAACCTCTAACTTATAAACATCTCTTCACCACCTCGTGGTCATCAAAATGGTGCTTCACGCCCTTGATGATTTGGTAGTCCTCATGCCCTTTGCCCGCAACGAGAATCACATCACCTTGCCGCGCCAAGGTACAAGCCGTCTTAATTGCCGACTCGCGATCTTCTATTATCAGCACCTGGCGCAATTCTTCGTTGGTCAATCCTGCTGCCATATCTTGCAGGATATCCAGGGGCTCTTCATCGCGAGGATTGTCCGAGGTTAGTATCAACTGCGTACTCAGTTGATACGCGCTTTTTGCCATGATCGGACGTTTTCCTTTGTCGCGATTACCACCGCAACCCACTACCGTAATCACCTGTGCTGGCTCGGTACGGTTTCCCGTGTTCGCCGCTACAATCTCGTTGATAGTCTTCAACACGTTTTCCACTGCATCAGGTGTATGAGCATAGTCTATCACGGCGGTCCAACCCTTGGGCGAACGTATTGTCTCAAACCTTCCATTGACAGGTTGTAAACCACTCATGATTCGTAATACTTCCATCGCATCTTCGCCCAATGCCACGGCAGCACCATAGATGAGCAATAGATTGCTCACATTGAATCTGCCCACCATAGGCACAAATACCTCCGTATTCACCGCACCCAAAGTACTTTGCACACGCAATAGCATACCGTCAAAGCCCTCTTCCAATATCTTACCCCGAAAATCCGCCATGCTATGGGTAGAGTAGGTTAGCACGCGTGCACGGCTATTTTGCGTCATCACTAGACCATTCCTATCATCTATGTTAGTAATAGCAAACGCCTCTTTGCCCAATCGGTCAAATAGCACTTTCTTCGTATCGCGGTAATTGTCAAATGTCTTGTGGTAATCCAAGTGATCGCGGGTTAAATTGCTAAACAATGCCCCTGCATACTCCAATCCTGCAATCCGCTCTTGTGCTATCGCATGGCTACTCACTTCCATAAACGCATGCGTGCATCCTGCTTCTACCATCTTGGCGAGCAAGGCATTCAATTCTAGCGCATTAGGGGTTGTATGGGTAGCTGCTACTGCTTCATCGTCCACATAATTCACCACTGTCGAAAGCAGTCCTACTTTATATCCCAACTCCTTAAATAATTTATAGAGTAACGTCGCAGTGGTTGTCTTCCCGTTGGTACCCGTTACGCCCACCAGTTTCATTTTCTTGCTTGGTTCTCCGTACCAATAATGTGCCATCTTACCCAACGCTTCATCGCTATTTTTCACCAAGATATAGCATACATCCTCTTCTCCGATATATTCCTCTTTCTCTAGCACAATTGCTACCGCCCCTTTTGCCACACATTGTGCAATATACTCATGCCCATCGGCTGCGGTGCCCACTTGTGCAACAAACAAACTGCCCTCGCCTACACGACGAGAATCAAACTGAATATCAGTCACTTCTCGGTTGCTATCACCCACAATACGCAACACTTCAATTGCTCCTATCAGTTCCTGTATTTTCATATATTCCTACCTATAACCTTTAACCTATAGCGAAGCGTCCTATTTCTTCACCTTCATCACCAATTCCCCATTCTTGATCACATATTCTCCGCTATAGGCCATGGTCTTTTCGGCAATGTTTCTCACCACCGAGCCGCAGTCCATACCTGCATCGTATGGCCATTGTGGAGCATGAATCACGCATATGCAACTATATTGCGGATCCTCCTCTGGGAAATATCCGACAAACGACATCCTATGCTTCGTGTTTTGATATCCTCCATCCAATATTTGTGCCGTACCCGTTTTGCCCGCAATCGATACCAAATTACTTTGTGCTTTGCGCGTGCCCCATGGGTTAACCGAGGCTGTTCCCAGATCGTTATCCCATACCACGTCGTGCAAACATTGCCTGATTTCCTCCAATGTTTTATCATTGCACAAACTGCTCTTTATCACCTTACTTTCAAACTGCTCGATCACCTCACCTTGTTGGCTAATTTCCTTTACAAACAGCGGAGTAATCATCTTGCCATCATTGGCAATGCCGTTGTAGAACATCAACATCTGTAGCGGACTCAACTCCACCGAATAGCCATATGCCATCTTCGAGAGCGTTACGGTATCGTTTGGAATAGTAATCAATGCCTGTTGTGCGCCGGGGATGGTATAGTCCACACTATCGCATAACCCCATGTTTTTCAGTTTCTTAACAAACTTACGCGCACTTCCGTTATACCCTTCGGTCACAATCTTGGCCAAGGCAATATTGCTACTCACAGCCAGTGCCTGACGAATCGTATAGATCGTGTCGGCGGGGTGAGCATCGCGGTGACGTTGCTTATGGTACCACCATCCATCTTTATAGACTTCTATCGAATCGCCAAAACTCACCTTTCCATCATCCAATGCTGCCATCAGCGAAATAGTCTTAAACGTCGAACCGGGCTCCATGTGGATGACTGCATTGTTCGCGCTCTCATAGTATTGTCCATCGTTCTTGTCGCGGTTCAAGTTGCTGATGGCTTTGATCTCTCCCGATTCTACTTCCATCAGTATCGCACAACCCCATTCGGCTTTCGTGTGCTCCAATCGCTTACGCAGTTCTGTCTCGCAAATATCGATCAGGTTGGCATCCAAGGTGGTGTGCACATCGCAACCATTTTCCGCCTCTTTGATCGGAACATATTGCCAACTGCCCGCCACTCTCTGACGCACACCTAGTCCATCCGTGCCGCGCAAATATTGATCGTATTGTTTCTCCAAGCCCGTCTTTGCTTCACCATCTCGCAGCGAGATATTACCGATTGTTCGGCTACTCAGACTATTAAATGGCTTCTTGCGTAGGTTGAGGTCTTCGGTGTAGAATCCACTTTTATATACGCCTCTCTTGATCAAAGGCAATTGCTTGATGGCTTTCAATTGGGTATAGGAGACGCGCTCCTTACTCAGATGCACAACACGGTCTTTGCGCCGAGTGCTGGTGTACGCTTTCACCATGCGTGAACGATAATCTTCTTTCGTCTGATCGCCTATGATACGACTCAAACCATCTGCAATACTATCCACATACTCCCAAAACAGCGCGCCATTATCCATGTGCAACGCCTCTACACGCGTGTCCATGTAGATACTATATTGTGGCACACTCGTTGCCAACAATCTTCCTTCGCAATCGTATATATTGCCGCGAACAGCAGGAATGACCCTTTGATTGGCTTCGCGTTTCTCCACCAATCCCAACCATTTATCTCGCTCTACCGTTTGAATCTTGAAGATACGCCCAATCACTACGATAAAGAGTATCAAGATAATCGCAAACACAATCGCGAAGCGCAATATCGTATGTCGTTGATTTTCACTCATATCAATCTATTCGTATAGCGGGTGTATTACTCTCTTTTAATTTACTTCCGTTCGCTTTTAGTAGGCGTGCAACCGATGACTGACGTGTCTTTTCTGTCAATTCAGCGCTGATAGTCAGATGGGTCATCTGCACGTCCAACAACTCTTTGCGAAGGTCGCTCAACTGCTTTTGTTGCCGTTGCGATTGGTAGTCCGAGTAGATATGCAAGAACACCAACACGCTGATTAGCAAGATCAACTTGTATTGCTTCTTGAGCCAATCATGACTCAGCACATTGCCACTAAGTATGTCTTTAAACGAAAACTTACTCATAACCCACAACTTATAGTTTCTCTGCTACTCGCAACTTCGCGCTACGTGCCCTTGGGTTACGTGCCACTTCTTCCTCGCTTGCCGTCAGACCTTTCTCTATCACCTTAAACGGACTCAAGATATTGCCATAGAAATCCTTCTCTATCTTGCCCTCCAGATTACCCGAGCGCAAGAAGTTCTTCACCATTCTATCCTCCAATGAGTGATAGGTCAATATGGCTATTCTGCCTCCTGGCTTCAGCAGATCCTTGGCGGCCAACAACATTTCTCTCAGCGCACCCATCTCATCATTCACCTCTATTCGCAGAGCTTGAAACGCCTTTGCCAAATCCTTCTTCGCTCCCGCAGGTATATCCAACTCCCTATTTCCATTATCCGATAGCTGCGGAGCAGCGTCCAATAGCCCGACAGGGCGTCCAATAACCAAACTGACCAGTTCCTCTGTCCGCTCTATGGCTTTTTGTCCGCGCGCTTTCACTATCTTCTTGGCGATCTGTCGCGAATTGTTCATCTCACCATACATATATAATATACGCGCGAGATCCTCCTCACTATAACTATTCAGGATGTCAGCAGCGGTCTTGCCGCCTTGCTGATTCATACGCATGTCTAATGGCGCAGAAAAACGAAAACTAAATCCTCTTTCGGGACAATCAAAATGGTGGAACGACACACCCAAGTCTCCCAGCAATCCATCAATCTCCTTCACGCCATAATAGTCCATAAAATTACGCAAGTAGCGGAAGTTACTATGCACAAACTGCCAATGAGGGTGTCCCGAATCATGATTCCCGAAGCCAGAATTCATCGCATTCTCATACGCATCCAAATCCTGATCAAAGGAATACAATTTGCCTTTTCCTGCTACTTGATTCTTGGTTGCCGAATCTTCTCCCTTCCCTTTAGGAAGGGGTTGGGGGTAGGCTGCTTCCAATATCGCCCTCGAGTGACCTCCGCCACCAAAGGTAACATCCACATACAACCCGTAGGGTTGAATATTCAACCCTTGGATTGTCTCTCTCAGCATTGCGGGAATGTGATAAATCTCATTCATAGTTAGTTAGGTTTAATTATAGTTTAGGCTGGGATTTCATGCGTATTCTGATGCGCTCTGCCAAGTCTTTTTGTGGCATCTGCTTCTCTGCAAACACAGTTGGATTCCATATCGCAAAGCGATCCAACATGCCTACAAATAGTATATCTTGCTGTGCACCAATCATTTCAAGGTTCTTCTTCTGCAGCAGTACACGTCCTTGGCTATCCATGTCCAACATCTCTGCCTCCGACATAAACTGCATCAATATCATCTGATCTTCTGGGTCCCACTCATCCAACGCCTCGCGCAGCTGGCTCACTTTCTTGTGCCATACGTGTTCAGGATAGAAGATCACACACTCATTATCTGTATCTTTACGCATCACGATATGCGTAGAACCCATCTCAGCGAGTATCTTCCTGTAACTGGCTGGGATAAACACACGTCCTTTGCTGTCCAAACGTGCCTCGATATTTCCAATAAATGTGTTCATGTTATTCTTTGTTTTAACTTCTAACAGCGAAGCGGTCTAACAACGTAGTGGTCCGACTTCCGACAGCCTTTAGGCGGTCTTTTTCTGAATTCGGCTGCAAAGTTACAAAAAATATTTGATATTCCCCACATTTCCCCACAAAAAATTTTTCAGTCATATTTTCCACGAGTTATCAAAAAAGTTATCAACAACCTAAATCTCAGATAATCAACATATTATATTACTTATTTGATTTAGTGGGGAAAGGTGGGGCAATTTTTCTATCTCTCTATCTCTATCCCCGCCTCTATCCCTGCCTCTATCCCTGCCTCTCTCCCCGCCTCTATCCCCACCTCTACACCTTACACCCTACACCCTCTTATCTCTTATCTCTCTATCAACTCTTAGTGATTACTTAGTTATTAGTTAGTGATTAGTTAGTTATTACTTAGTGATTAGTTAGTGATTGCGCTACCTTTACGCTACCTTTATGCTACTTTTGTACTGTCTAAGATGATTCTTTTCTGTTTGTCATTGGTATCTTTCCGCTTTTTTATTTGGATATCTCGCAAATTTTTACTACCTTTGCAGACTTTTTTATAACAATACTACTCCATACTACTCAACATGGGAAGACTTAACGCCGTTTTGGTCGGACTTATCACTCCTAACCAAAACGAAGAACGAACAAAAGAATATCTGGATGAGTTGGCTTTTCTTGCTGACACCAACAATACCAACTGTGTCAAGCGTTTCATACAACGCCTTGACTCGCCCAATACATCTACCTACGTGGGCGAAGGCAAGCTCCAAGAGATAAACCAGTACGTGCAGCAATTCGCGGATACGGATGATTTCATTGATATGGTCATCTTCGATGATGAGCTCTCGCCTCGTCAGTTGCGCAACATTGAAAAGGCACTCAATGCCCATAATCAAAACGATAT
>Ga0233370_1000098_pt1 | contig 10416 bp, 14 predicted proteins | sample ElkDunMinimDraft_2_FD_180686 | JGI IMG/M metagenome (GOLD analysis project Ga0233370, IMG submission 180686) | Fecal eukaryotic communites from dung pellets of Tule Elk in California, USA - Elk Dung D2 | ecosystem: Host-associated > Mammals > Digestive system > Large intestine > Fecal | place...
AAATACGGCATCTCAAGCTCTGCGATATGCACTTGGGCCAAGTTGGTTGAGAGGAACGGATATGAAGCACTGGATCCCCATAGATCCAGGCATTCCCAAACCTGTAAGCGTATGGTCAAGCGACTTCCAAAAGAAGAATACGAGAAGGAAAACGAGCGTCTTCGCAAGGAGAATGAACGCTTAAGGCTGGAGAACCTCCTGCTAAAAAAAGTGAAAGCCTTAGTCGAGGAAAGAGAAGCCCGAAACAGAGCGATTGGGCGCAAGCCATCGAAGGACTAAGGCGTAATGAGCATGCAGCCCTCAGTCTGCTGCTGGAGCTCAAGCAGATGGCTCGCAGTACGTTTTACTATAATCTCAGAAGCTGTAAGAAGGAAGACAAGTACAAGGAAGAGAAAGCAATGATATATACCATATTCCATAAGCATAAAGGCCGTTACGGATACAGGCGTGTAACGCTGGAACTCCGTAATAGCGGGCGTCTTATAAATCACAAGACCGTCAAGAAGCTTATGGATGAGATGGAGCTGAAGAGTGAGGTGAGGAAGGTGAGATATCGCTCCTATAAGGGAGAAGTGGGGAAGACGGCTCCCAATATCATCAACAGGGATTTCATTGCCGAGAGACCTTACCAGAAACTGGCAACAGACGTGACCCAGATGACAGTCGGAGGGCATAAGATATACCTCTCGCCGATACTTGACATGTGTGACGGGGAGATTCTGTCTTACGCCATTACTGAAGCACCGAACCTGGAGATGGTGATGAGAATGCTCAACCGGATGTATGAGCGCATAGACCTCCCCGAAGGAGTCGTATTGCACTCAGACCAGGGCTGGCACTACCAGCATGCAGCCTATCGGAACAGCCTTAAGAGGCATGGCATCACACAAAGCATGTCTCGGAAGGGAAACTGCCTGGACAACGCCATGATGGAGAACTTTTTCGGCATCATGAAGTCCGAACTGCTGTATCCTGGGAAATACACATCTGCCGATGTGTTTATAAAAGATCTGGTTGATTACATTGAATATTATAATAATGAGAGAATAAAGCTCAGGCTAAAAGGAATGAGCCCAGTACAGTACCGGACTCAATTCCAAAAGAGCAACAGTGTTTAATTTGTCCAACTTTCTGGGTTCACTTCAACTGCGGCACCCCTTCTACGCACGGGCAGGTGTGCCCGTGCGTAGAAGGGGGGTCTCTATCTTTAATATTTAGTTAAGAAACCAAAATCATCCCCAACACCCCGTTAAATCATCTTAATTAGCAAAGTTTAGCGAGTGTTAAAAAATAGCACTATATTTTTACAAATCCGTTGTTTCGCCGCGTGGCTCCGTTCTTGCTCCGTTCTTGCTCCGTTTCAACTAAATTTGTACATTTGCGCACGGTAGGGAATAACCCTAACTGCGGCGCGGCGCATCCGCGAACCTAATTCTATTATATATATGGCAAAACAATCATCAACCATTACGGTTAACGGTAAACTGGGTAACATCGTGGGAATGAAAGGCCGCAATGGCCGTAGTAATGCCCGCATTAGGGTCATTCCTAAAAACCCTAAGACTGAACTGCAGTCTATTCAGCGAGTAATCTTTGGTTCAGTAGCCAAGGCCTACTCTTTTTTGAAGTCTATTTGCGACCATTCTTTCGAAGGTGTTTCCTATGGTCTGTTGTCCCGGGAGCACTTCATGAGAATCAATCTCGAGCGCTATCGCGCAAGTTTTTCCCAAAACTATCCCGTTCCCAACGCAGACGAGGCGCTCAAGGAGAGCATAGCTTTTTGGGATGGTGGCCAGGGATGGAACGCAGGTGTTGGCGCAATCATTTCAGAAGGTTCACTCCCTTCAATCCTTCCTAACGGTGGAATTGACAGCCAGGTAACTTCTTTCGGTGCCGCTCTTACCGCAAACACCAACATTGCAACGGTGCTTTCAGCCAACAACTTGCAGAAGGGTGACCAAATCACGGTAGTTATCACTGCATCAAATCCTGACATAGGCGTGCACTCAACTCTATACAAGAGCCGTTACGTCATAAACGCCGAGGCCGAAGATGCTGACCTCAATGTGGCATGGAACGCAGCAGGAACCGGTGACGCATACGATGCTGAGCGTACCAATATCACGGCAGCACGTCTCAACGCCACCACAGCAGGTCTTGTTCCCGTTTTGGTTGGTGCCGATGACCTCATAATCCAGGGCGCTGCAATCATCGTGAGCCGCCAGGTTGGCACCAAGTGGGAGCGTTCAAACGCAGTTCTTGTGAACATGTGGGATGAGGGCGCAAGTTACTCTGCTCCAATGGCACTTTCGCAGTACATGGCAGGTGGTACCACCATCGACACATTGTCTGACAAGTACCTCAACAACGCCGACCGCCTGGGGGAATAGGTAGGGGAGGTGACACCCCGGAACCTCAAACACTTTTCGCCCTAGAATTTGAAAGTGGCAGGTTTATTTCCTTCTACTTTCAGAACGGCGTGTTATATGCCAATACCGATGACGGGTCAAGTGCTCTATGGGTGCTCGATGGTGGCGGTGTCGTAGACGATATCATTTCGATTTATGGCGCAGAGAGAGCTCGAATTCTTGCACAAATCAATGAGCATTATGGTACCTCCTTCACGGGATGGTCTGACAACGAAATCGGGTTGAGATTTGGCTTACCCATCCCCAATTGGAATGCATACGAGAAAATCGAAATGCCAAAGCCATTCTTGTGGAAAAGGCTAGGTCCTGCTAATGTGTATTTTGTTTTCGGTGAGGTCGATAATGATATTATCACGATTTACTCACAATCAATAGAACGAGCATTGCTTGCATATGATAGTGGAGAAATTTTTAACGCCACTCGAGTAAGTGAAGATTTTGTTACGAATTCGATTAAAGCAAAATTACAACAAATAGGTATATCAGCAAACACCGTTGCTTATGATACATCAATATATGCGATTGGTAATTCGATAGATAATTGGGATGAATATACATTGCTAGAATGAAACATTCCGAAACCTATAAATTAGCGTGTGCCGTGCTGCTCATTTTGAGTAGCATTGCACTCGCTTTTTTGCAAGCCATTCAGATAGGCGACATTGCCAATGGCGTATTGATATACATTGCGCAGGCGTTCATGCTCGCAGGTGCATTGTTTGGACTTGACTACTACATAGAAAAATTACGCGATGAGATGGATAAATAAAATCATTGTGCATTGCACAGCCAACAAGGCCACCTGCAAACTCACAATGCAGGACTTTATCAAGATGCACTTAGAGCGCGGTTTTTCCACGGTCGGTTACCATTACATCATTTTTCCCGATGGCAGAGTCGAGCAAGGTCGCCCCGAAAGAATGATTGGAGCCCATTGCCTAGGACAAAACAACCACTCAATAGGCGTTGCTTATGTTGGTGGTCTAGATCCTCACGGCAAGCCCGCCGACACCCGAACACTCGAGCAAAAAAAAACAATGCTGGATCTACTTTCAAAACTTGCCGCTAAATATCGTTGTCCCATCTACGGTCACCGTGATTTCCTTCGGTGGTACGACAAAAACGGCAACGGCGTTCTTGACAACGGGGAATGTCTCAAAGATTGCCCATGTTTTGACGCTCATTCAGAATATTCATCGTTATATCAAAAAGGTTAGAACTACATCTTAAATTCATCTTTGAAAAGGTAAATAGTTTTTTCATGGTAAGGATTTCCCCGCCAAGTTATTCGTGAGAATAGTTTGTCGGGGTTTTTGCGGATGTTGCGGGGGCGCTCATTGTCACCCCCCGCGCCCCCCGGCTACCTCCTTTCATTATGTTATCCTGCTGCCGCGTTCCTGCGGGTCGGCCTGCAATATTTTGGGATGGTCCGCGTTATCAGTGTGCCGACATTTGAGCAAAATAGTATCATATTTTGAGCAAAATAGTATTACATTTTGTCGAATATTGAGCAAAATAGTATCGGCAAATATCAGATTTTATTCGTATCTTTGCGGCGAGGATGAGGATAAGTGCTCCGCAGCGGTGCGACACCCAACGTAGTCCCGACGGTAATGCATGCCGCTCCCAGGTACTAACCGCGGGAGCGGTTTTTTATTTCCAATAAAACATAATATTTGCACACCGCATAACATTTTTAACCTTTTTAGCATTTTCAATTATGCAAGTACAAGAATTTTCCAAGTTCGAGAGCAGGGCGAAAAACCTTTCGCCCCTCTCGGTTCGTAACTACGTCAACCACCTGCGTTATTTGTATTGTTGGTTGGCAGGTGCCCATGATCTAGACGAAACGACCACCGAGGAAATTATCGAGTTCCTCATGTCTGAACGTGAGCGGGGAGTGAGTGCAAGAACCTGCAACATTTACTTGACATCGTTCCGCAACTACTTCGACTATCTCGTTCGCTTTCACGGATTGGCCAAGAACCCAGCCGCAAATGTGGACAAAATGAAAGTCGAGAACATGCTGCCCATGTACATCCCCGAGCACATCATGAACGACTTATTCGTTAACCGACTAATCGGCAAGTCATTCAAGGCGTTGCGCTCCCGCGCCGCCATAGCCGTTATGTACATGAGTGGTGCCAGGTGCGCAGAGGTTTGCAACCTCTCCGACATGGATTTGAACTTTGTCGAAAACAAAATTTTCCTCTATGGCAAAGGCCGTAAGCAGAGATGTGTGCCGATGTGTTCAAGCCTGCAGCGAATTCTCCGTGAATATATCGAGGTGCGAAATTCAACCGTGAACGTGCAGGAGCCTGCCCTATTTGTCACGGTGGATGGTTTCCGTTTGGGCGATAGGATGATGAGGGTTATCGTTGCGCAAGCCCTCTGCCAGGTGGTACCCAAAAAGTGGTGTCATCCCCACATCTTGCGTCACTCCTTTGCTACTGTTTTAATGAATCACGGCAAAAGGATTCAAGACATTTCCCGTTGGTTAGGTCATGTTTCAATAGCAACAACGCAGCGTTATCTCACCATCTGCGCCAATTCAGAGGCCGACAATTTCGATGTAGTCTTTTAGTTAAACCACCAAAAATAGATTGTTATGGAAGTAGCCGATTTTTTTAAAAAGTTCAAGATTTATCAGTCAGACTGCAACGGAAACCCCTGCAACGGTTGCGTACTAAGTAATGAGTTGTGCGGGCGTTTCATGGGTTGCCCGCTCCCGTTTGGCTATGTGTTCAAATTTCGCGAAAAAGGTATCAAAGGTTTTAAACATCATGATTAGAGATTTAATTTTCGGCACCCTGCAATGCATCTTCTTTGCATTGGTGTGCTATTTCATCATTTTTATTTTTCATTGAATTATGGGTTACAAAGTTTTATTAAACACTACTAACCAATCTGACTGCGAATGTTGCATATTCAGAGGCAAATGTAATTGTAAATGCCCATTGCAGGCAAATTGGTATTTTGGGAGTTCTAGGAGTAAGAAAACCGACATCGTAGATGTTTGGGATGCAGAATAATTGGTTAACACTTAATGTAAGTCAAAAATGAGAATATTTGTAGACTTTGGAAATGTCGAGGCATTCGGCGAAGATACGCGTTTATGGTCATTGTTCAATGGTCATATGCTCATCTTTCGCGCCCGGCACCGATTCCACTGGTTAGTAGAAATCAGATAATTTAGTTTATTAATTAGCATAAGAAAACATAAATATCATTAACAAACATGGATAGAATATCTATAATATTACAAGACAAGGCACTTATAAAAGAGTTGATAAAAGACAATAATGTAGTGGTCCGGGTTTCGGATGCAGTGGTAGACGCTATCGGGAGACGTTGCTTAAAAATTTCAAACTCTGTTAGTGTAAACCTTGAAAAGATAGTGCGAGATGCAATAGAGAACGAATTCACTTCGGGGTCATGGTATAAGAAAACATTAAAACCAGAATTTCGTGAAATGATAACCGCGCAGGTTAAGGCAGATGCAAGATCAGTAATTTCTAGTGAAATGAAAGTATTTGAACAGGAGGTACGGGATTGTGGTTTGCGATGGAGGGAAATGGTTCGTAATAGGCTAATCGATTTCGATTATGAGAAAATAATAAGAGAGGAAGCCGCAAAGATAATCCAATCAAAGTTTGGTAAATAAATTAAAACCATGCTAATCCGTCTCACGTAAAAAACCGAAGTCATCAACATCCCAAATTACATTTTTAGTTATGCTTAAACTATCAGTTATCGGAAACCTCGGCGCAGACGCCGAAATGAAGAATTTCAACGGAGAAACCTTTTGCTCTTTCCGTGTCGCCCATACATCTAAATACACCGACAAGGCTACGGGGCAGGTCATCGAAACAACCCAGTGGGTAAGTGTTACCATCAACCGCGACACCGCCAACCTTTTGCCCTTCCTCACAAAAGGCGCAAAGGTTTGGTGTTGGGGAGATTGCTCCACACGCTTATACATCGGCCACGATGGTCAGAAACATGCAGGCCTAAACCTTCGCGCCCAAGCCGTTGAGTTATGTGGCGGCAACCGCTGGCCAGAGCCTGCGGAAGTCGTGAAGAGATTGGCAGAAGATGCGGAGTTCAATGCAGCGTATCAGAAAGCTTACAATGAATATATGGAACTGCATCCCCAAACCGAAAAGTGATGGAAAAAGCACAATACCTTTGCGTGAAGGCTGTCCACAATGAGGTGGACAGCCTAATAAAAGACCGATGGCGGGTGGTGGTAAAAAGCCACCACCCCGAAATGGGTCTTCAGTATTACCTCAAACACGATTGGGCGGGCGTGATTTCAATTCAGACAAACGCAAACTTAACCAAGTTTTCCCTATATAAAAACGGCGTATTGAAGAAATGCCAAAACTTCGGTGTGTAAACCTCGATTGGTTGGAGGTGTGTGTGTTGGAGCCTACAAACTCCCGCGATGGCATGACTAACGACTATGCCAGGAATGCGGCGTATTTCGAAAAGCAAGGCTATACCGTGGACGTTCGCGCGTATGGTACACCCATGTACCGCGAAATGTTCACGGTGTGCAATGGTACCAAGCCGTTAGTCGAAGTAAGGCGCGACCCATACTCTGCCAAATCTTCGGGAGGAATATTCCCCGACAACATGTGTCACTTGCGCCTACCTAATCCCAGATTATACGAGGGGCACCCCGTGGAGTTCCTTTCCTCCTTCATCAAGTGCCACCGATACGAATACAAGTCAACGACACGCATCGACATTTGCAACGACTTCAACACCTTCGACAACAACCGCGATGTGGTGAAGTTCATTCGTGCATACATGCGCGAACAATATTTCAAGATGAACCAAAAGTTCGTTCACGTTCATGGAGTAGATAGTTGGCCGTTCCGCGATTATTGGTCGCTGAAATGGGGAGATGAGACTAGCGCAGTGACCACGAAGTTATACGAGAAGTCGAAAGAATTGTCAGACCAAGGCGGCAAAAAGCCATACATCATAGACGCATGGCGAGATGCAGGACTATGCACCGAGTTGCCAGTCTATCGTGTAGAATTCTCCATAAAAGGCTCACAACTCAAAAACATGGTCCAGCGAAAGTCCGGGCAACTCCTAGACCTAAATTACTACGAATTCCCCAACCGAGACACCCTTTTGTTTACCTTCATGGCACTTGCAGACAGGTATTTCGATTTCCGCGAAGCCACCAACAACCGAAACGGAACCCCCCAACGGCGAGACCGTTGCCCCCGTGTCAATCTCTTCTACGCAACAAGCGATGAAAAAGGTTACACCCCAATTCGTTTCGTTGAGAAACCCGACCCCATGCGAACCGACAAAATGCTAGTCAAACGTTTACTCTCCATCATCGAAGACGATGCACATTGGACTAGTGCCGAACGTGAAATGGCACGAACCATTGCCGCCAAAATGATGATGTTTGCAAACTACAAACGGAAAGGTATAGAAATGCCGGACGTGCGGCAGGAACTTGAATTGCAGATGAGCCGCCCGGTAATGTCAGAGAAACAACACCGCGAATTCCTCGACAAGATGGAAAAGCACTACATGATCCTTCGGGAACAACGCGAAGAAATCCTCGAGAGACTCCGCAACCCCTACACCATCCGCGACAAAGATATGCCCTTCTAACTCCCCTCAAATTGGAAAAATGCGGTACAGTAGTACCGCAGTCCATTTTCCAAACTGAAAACCCCCAAAACCCCCATGTACAAAGACGTTTCCGCAACTTTTCGGGTTACCTTTTCCCGACCATCGTGTGACATTGCCGCTGGGCTGTGGCTCTTGTTGTCGTTTCGGCTTGTCTCTTGTTGGCTCCGCTCCTTGCGTCGCTCGCGCTGGTGTTTGAACGTTCGATATATGCTAATCGGCGTGCACCGTCCGTTATGTATTAGGAACGTCCAGCATGTTATTTCATCGTCCGGCTCTTCATCATCGTTCAGACGTCCGCATTCATTGGGAATGTGCCGCGGTTTCATCGGCGGACGGGGCTGGTCGGGTGCCCACAGGGGTGGCACAAAAAAGCCACCCCTGTGGGCACCCGTCCAGCCCCTTTCAAAGGCGACAATGTGCCGCGGTTTCATCGGCGGACGGGGCTGGTCGGGTGCCCACAGGGATGGCACAAAAAAGCCATCCCTGTGGGCACCCGTCCAGCCCCTTTCGAAGGCGGCAACGTGTCGCGGTTTCATCGGCGGACGGGGATGGTCGGGGGCGCCCACGGGTGGCACAAAAAAGCCACCCGTGGGCGCCCCCGTCCATCCCCTTTCGAAGGCGGCAGTGTGTCGCGGTTTCATCGGCGGACGGGGATGGTCGGTCGCGCCCACGGGTGGCACAAAAAAGCCACCCGTGGGCGCGTCCGTCCATCCCCTTTCGAAGGCGGCAACGTGTCGCGGTTTCATCGGCGGACGGGGCTGGTCGGGTGCCCACAGGGGTGGCACAAAAAAGCCACCCCTGTGGGCACCCGTCCAGCCCCTTTCAAAGGCGACAATGTGCCGCGGTGTCATCGGCAACAAGACACGCGACACGCCAGGTGATTGGGTGTATGCCAATGCGCATTGCCCTTGTTTTGGTTAGGTCCTTTCTCATGGGCAATGCTGTTCCCACCCACCCAACCACCTGGAAACCCCACGCGGGCGGCATGGTATCGGAAGCGTGCCATTGTCAGGCATCCCCTACGGGGTGCCTCCCAATGGCACACAATCCGAAACCATGCCCCCCGCTCTTCGGGGAGAGCGGTTGCATGCACTCTACGAGAGCATGCACATTTTTTGTGCGGTGTCGCCCCCTGCTCGGGGGCGTCCGCTGGGCGGCTCGCGGCAAGTTGGCAGAGAGTGGGCGGTTTGATGTGTGCCCGTGCGCATGGGCATTGTTTTGGCTAGGTCATTTTCTATTGCCCATGCTGCGCCCACCCACCAAACCGCCATGCGGCAGGCGTTGGCGCGGACGCAAGGCGTGCCCTAGTCGGGCACGATTTTGGGGCCCCAATTTCCCCAAAATCCTTTCGGCATGAGCCGAAAGGCCTTGCGAGAATTTTCAAATTGCTCACCCCCCTGCCATGGGCACAAAATAACAACATCCTGCCATATTGGCAAGCCCTTTTTAACGTTGGCGCGGCGTGACGGGCTTGCCAACATGGCAGGATATTGTGCCCATGGCAGGGGGGTGGCAATTTGAAAATGGGGGAACCCCATACCACGTTCCCCCGTTGTCCCCTTCCCCACCCCCGTTGGCGCGGGGCTATCGCGTTTCCTTGTTGTTTCGGATGTTCTCGGTTGGCTCGCTTCCCTCGGGGCAGGGCGCGCACATGGTGTCGGGTGCCGTCCTGCGTCCGACACCCGACACCATGCGCGCGCCCACCCCCTCGGCTCCTTGCGTCGGCTCGCGCTGTGTCTTGACCGTCTGCAATGTGCTTATGCGCGGCCATCCTGCCGCCCCGTTGGGGCGGCTCGCCCCCCGTACCCGGGCTTTGCCCCCCACCCATTTTGCGGTGGGCTTTGCGGCGGGCATTTGCGGCGGTCATCCTCGTGCGCCCTTTGGGGCGCACTGTGAAGTGAACCCAGAAAGTTGGACACAACTTAAAGGTTCAAGATGAAGAAAGAATTTAGTTTGGAAGAAAAGCTGGAGGCAATATCTTTTGTATTTCAAGGTGAAACAGCGCGTTCTGTATCTGACAGATTACACCTAGGCCATCATATTCTATATGAATGGTTGGCGGCATATAAAAGCAAGGGGATCGACGGTCTCAGATCTAAAAAGAAAGGCAGAAGTAAGCTGCCCTATGAAGAAAGATGTAAAATTGTTCGTGAATATCAGGAAAGTAATATACCTTTGTACCAACTTTCAGTCAAATACGGCATCTCAAGCTCTGCGATATGCACTTGGGCCAAGTTGGTTGAGAGGAACGGATATGAAGCACTGGATCCCCATAGATCCAGGCATTCCCAAACCTGTAAGCGTATGGTCAAGCGACTTC
>Ga0233370_1000099_pt1 | contig 10377 bp, 9 predicted proteins | sample ElkDunMinimDraft_2_FD_180686 | JGI IMG/M metagenome (GOLD analysis project Ga0233370, IMG submission 180686) | Fecal eukaryotic communites from dung pellets of Tule Elk in California, USA - Elk Dung D2 | ecosystem: Host-associated > Mammals > Digestive system > Large intestine > Fecal | place...
AATTATGCAAGGAGAATTTAAACAATGCCCTAATGGTCATTATTATCAAGGTGATCACTGTCCTTATTGCAAGTCAAGTAATCAATCAGGAAATGCAACTTCACTCAAAACAGAAGTGTTTGTTGGAGGAGGTAGTGGAGATACATCAGCTCCAACACAAGTAGATGGTGGTGGATACACTGGTGGCACCAAAACAACGATAGGAGAAGGAGGAGCCACAACAACTACTACAGGAACAGGAGCACCATCTAAACCAACTGGTAATCCTAATCGAACTGTATTTGGTGATGATGAGCCTACAGACCCTTCTGCTCCTCAAGATCCTAACAAAAAATCACCTCGATTTGGTCGTAAATTAGTAGGATGGTTAGTTACCTATTCTCAAGATGAATTGGGAGTTGACTACAAGTTATATGAAGGTCGTAACATCATTGGCCGCGATATAGATTGTAGCATCACTATTAATGATGGCCGCGTATCTGGTAAACACGCAGTATTGTTGTTCAGAGCTAATAAATATTCAATAACTGACAGCCAATCATCTCACGGAACATTTGTGAATGGTGAAGATATTGAGTTAGACCCACGCTATTTGCAAGATGGCGATGAAATTCGCGTTGGAAGTACTATCCTGAAGTTTAGATCATCATTATAATCTCTATACCGTTATGAAAAAGTACTGGAATGTAGGGATTATACTATTATTCCTATGTAATTCCTTCAATCTGCTTGGGCAGCAAACAGGAAAAATTGAAAATGGGTTCAATACCGATAATTTTCCTGATGTTTCTTTTGTTTACCACAGTTACGAACCATCTGTATTGGAAAAATCAGATATTTGGTATTTGAAAGAATCTGGCAGTAATAGGGATTTCTCTTTTGAGAAATTACCCAATCGTATTGTCAATCAACCACAGAATATTCTTATTTTATGGGAAGATATGGCACATAATGGTTTTGGACAATATGATTTTACAAAAAAAACTTTGTTGGGATTTTTTAACACTGCAGATATAAGTACTCAAGATCGCTTTGCAATCTCTACTTTTAATAGACGCACGAATACCAATCCTGCCTCAAAATCCATCACGAATGGTTTCTCCAATGATAGATACCAGCTAATTCAATCTATTGAAGATTACCAACGCAGTAGCCAATACTATCAGGATTTTCCTAATCGTTCTGATATGTACACTGCAATCCGAGAAGGATTAGAGCAATTAGCGCCATTAAAAAACACGAAGGCGATTATAGTGTTCACATCTGGCTATTCGATGAAAAACTCGGGAGCAGATTCTGAAGTACAAGTATTGTTGAAAGCTCAACAACTGCACATTCCTATTTATATCTTCCAATATTACTATCGCTCTGGCGTCGCACCTGAAGCTGAGGGATTCGCCAAAAGTACTTTTGGTGGATTCTACTCCCATAAAGATGCACACACCGCTGAAACCGCTTTGATTAATTTGTATTCAAAAATCAATACACGATATCAGGGACATAATTATAGAATCACATTTACTTCCAATGCGAAACGAAATGATGATGTGCGCATGGTAAACCTTTCTGTAAAAGGCGTTGAAATACAAGAACAATTATTTCCACCTACTCACACATTTAAAACTTTTGCCAAAGAGTATCCTTGGGTGTTCGTGTTAGCGATTATTGTTTTAGCAGGTATAGTGACAGGAGTAGTGCTTTTCGTGCGTAAGACTAAGCAAGACACGCAAGCAAATCGTGAAACCATTAAGCAATTAGAGGAGCAACACATCAAAGATGTAGAAGAAGCAAGACAACAACAAATTGCAAGAGATCAGAAAGCAAAGGAGGAGATAATACGAAAGCAAAAAGAAGAAGAGGAAAATAGATTGCGTAATTTAATGGCTGTAAAAAATGTATATCCTCGTCTTAAGTGCAATATCGATTCTAATATATTCACATATGAAATCTCAAAACCAATTACCACTTTAGGTCGTGAAAATAGTGATGTTATCTTACCCAATCACAAAGTATCACGCAAACATGCAAAGATTGTTTTCAATGGAAGTTGTTTTGAGATAATAGATGATGACAGTACTAACGGTGTTTGGGTTAATGGACAAAAAGTTGCACAAACTACCTTACGCAGTGGAGATACTATCATTCTCGGAGATGTCGTTGTTACATTTATTTAATTGGAGCGACTTACTATGAATGCAATGCGTATATCATCTAATCGAATAACTGATTTACTTCCAAATGAGATATTTGTTTTTGGTAGTAATATAGCAGGATATCATTGTCGTGGTGCAGCTGGTCTCGCCTTAGAGAAATTCGGTGCCATATGGGGGCAAGGTGTTGGTTTACAAGGTCAATGTTATGCGATACCAACGATGTATAAAGATGTTCATGCAATACAACCATTTATTGATGAGTTTTTGACATTCGCATACTATCATCCCGAACTTACATTCTTAGTTACTGAAATAGGATGTGGAATAGCAGGATTCAAACCTTGTGATATCGCTCCTTTATTTCATTCTGCGATTGAGAGAAACATATCCAACATCTTTCTTCCCATCAGTTTTTATAGTTGCTATTAAATCAATATTATGAATTTATGAATCCACACGAAACAATGAAAGTCTGCCCTAATGGGCATTATTATCAGGGAGATCATTGCCCATATTGTCCAACTGTGTACAATAACGAGACAAAATTATATTCACAAACAGGTTCTAATAATATCCCAATCTGTCCACATTGTGGGAAACCAATAAGAAAAAGTTTACCGATAAATAATGGTGTTGGAGGGATTTATGGTTCATTAGGCAATTGTCATGATGGTATTATACCATGGAATCATGAATGGAATGGAACATGTGAGTATTGTGGGTATGACTATAACATTCATATGAGACAAAATATAGGAGGTTTTGAGTTGAGCGACAAACAGACCTCAGTTAAAGTAGCCACAAAATCATATTTGTATTCTTTTACAGGGGATCAATCTCTCATCTTATCAGGTGTTGAGATAGAAAGCCATGTTGGAGGGCATACAGGCGACAAACAAGTACAAAAAATATTTTTAAGTACAAATGAACTAAAATGTTTATTGAAAGTACTTAGTCACTCTCCTATTTTACAGCAGAAGGATTATGAACACGATTTTATCATTTAATTAGTGTACAATAGTGTGTTTAAATTATGAGCTTAACAATAGTTAATTCGGATAATGTCTTTCAGAAGGATGTTATTGGTAATGTGCGAACAGCGCAAGAAGATAGTCATGATATTGCCATATTGACTCCTAACGGAGATGTATTTGTGGTCTGTGACGGTATGGGAGGACATGTCGGAGGAAAACAAGCATCCTCCATTGCAGTCAAAAGCATCATCGAACATTTAAAAAAGGAGAAATATGCTCAACCTATGCAAGCTCTTAATGATGCTTTGCAATTTGCCAACATGCAGATTTTAGGATATGCCAAAGATCATCCTGAATTGCGTGGCATGGGAACAACCGCTTGTATCGTACTTTTGCAAGATACTGAAGCATATATAGCCCATGTGGGTGATAGTCGTATATATCTGTATATGGGAAAAGAACAGCAACTACATCGTGTAACAAAAGATCATTCTTATGTACAAACACTCGTAGATGCTGGACAGATTACAGATGAAGAAGCAGAACATCATCCAAATAAAAACCGCATTTTGAAAGCATTAGGAATTAAACCAGAATTAGTTCCGACATGTAATGTCCTTCATCCTAAAAATGGAGATTGTTTCCTTATATGTAGCGATGGATTAAATGGTATGATTACGGACTCTACTATTGAAGGAGTCTTAAAACAAAACATTCCATTGGCAGATAAAGGTGAGCGACTAATTCAACTTGCGTTAGAAGCAGGCGGACATGATAATATTACTGTGGAATTAATTCAAATCACTTCAAGTCCACATACCCAAAGCCAATTTATCAGTTTCAATCCTGCATCTACGAAACGAACTATACCACCAACACCAACAGATAGGAACAAAAGAACGCATACAAATCATTCTTCACGAATTAAAAAAGTGGCATTATGGTTCTCAGCTATCGTTGTATTTATTGTTGTATGTCTATTACTAATTAGCATCGTGTCATATCGCTCAATAAAAAATCAAGAAGAAAATTTACGGAAGCAGATATATAAGACAGAACAAACTATAAAAGAAAAAAGACAACAAAAAGAAGATATTGTTAAGGCTTTTGATGAAGCCCAAAAGCAGTTGAAACAGATGAATATGAATACAGAAACGTCTTCTGCTTCTAAAACAAAAGAACAAGAAATAAACTTGCTTGAGGACAATATAAAGAATATAGAAGAAGAGTTGGATAGCTTGAGTAAGAAACAAAAAAACTATCAACAGGAATTAGATAAAATCACTAAAAAATCAAACTAATATGAAAGTTATTACAATAGGTAGAAGTTCGGAAAACGATATTGTTGTTGATGATTTTAAAGTATCAAGAGTACATTTACAACTGGTTTTTAATGATGGTATTTGTTCTGTTGTTGATTTAAATTCCTCCAATGGAACATTTGTTAATGGACAAAAGATCAACGGTGAGGTTCAGTTACAACCCAATGATGTAATCCGAATAGGCAATACTACATTACCATGGCAAGAGTATGTTAATACCCATACTACTCCAACTCCACCTAATACACCTACATCACCGGAACCAAACAAGAAAACTTGGTTATATGTAATCATAGGTGTTATTGCATTGTTATTAGTATGCGGTGGAGGATTTGCAATATATTATAACTATCAACAACGAGTAGAAAAAGAACAGCAAGAATTGCGCGAACAGCAAGAAAAAGAACAAAAACAACTTCAAGAAAAAGAGAAACGAGAACAAGAAATTAGAGATTTACAAAAGAAAGCAGATCAACAATTCCAAAATGATTTAATATCACAAAAGAATCAACTTAACGAAAAAGTTCGAAACACTGAGAAAGAACGCGATAACGCTAAAAAGCAGAATGAAGATTTGAACAAGCAGTTAAATGATGAAAAGAAATCTAAGGACCAACTGCAAAAAGAAGCAGATGCAGAAAGAAAAGCAAATCAAGCGAGATTGGATAGCATACAAAAAGCGAATCAAGCAAGTGCAACAAAAACCCGCAAACAATTAAATGAAGCACAAACAGAGCGAGATGAGGCAAAAAAATCCAATGAATTGATGGCGGAATTTATAAAGGAGTCATCAAACTTGAGTGTGATTGTTGCTAAACAAGTATGTAAAGAACTAAAATGCGATTTATCTAATAATGCTGATCCTAAATTAGTTCTAAACGACAAGTTTATTAGTAGTAACAATCGTGATAAGCAGAAGATTATTAGCAAAATAAAAACTTTGAAATCTAAAGAAAAGGTCGTAAATTCAAGCAAAGAAAAAACAGATTCTGTTTCAGCCAACCTCAAATCAAGCCCACAACAAGATTTGAAAAATGATACTACGAATGCTTATCAACCTATGGATATTCTAAGTCATGAGTAATCAACCTTTGATGCCGTTATATTATATTGACCACTTGATTGCAGAAGGTGGTACTGCAAAAGTCTATTGGGGAATAGATCGACGCAGTGGCTTTCCTGTTGCCATCAAGGAATTGAAGATACGACATTTTAAGAATACTGTTATCCGCGAAAAATTCAAAAATGTTGAGACACAACTATATCTATACATGCAACATCCGAATATCCCAAGATTAGTGGATTTTATTGACATGCACGAACAAGAGAAGTTGTTTATCATTATGGAGTTTATTCAAGGAAAAAGTTTAGAGCAATATATTTATGGCGAAATCGGACCTATTCCAGAGGAAAAAGCTTTGCCAATGTTTATTGACATTCTTGATACGGTTGCATATCTTCACAATAATGGTGTCTTACATCTTGATATCAAGTCGAATAATATAATGCTACAACCAAATGGTAAAATTAAATTGCTTGATATGGGAATTGCATCTAGAATGAGCGATGCGAGTGATAGTACTGGTTTCGGAACTCCCGCGTACATGCCACCTGAACAGTCGGAAAAACGACAATGTGGACGATATACTGATATATTCGCCTTAGGAATAATGTTGTTTGAGATGCTGACAGGAACAATACCATTCGCAGGACAAACAACGAGTGATATACGACAAAAAATTAAGTTTGATCCTACTCCACAGATGAATAGTATTTATCCTATCATCAAACCACAATTACAATCAATCGTTGAAAAAGCATTAGCAAAAGATCCTATGATGAGGTATCAATCATGCGAAAATTTTGCAGATGCAATTAAGAATTATATGCATCAATATCTAAGGAAATGACACAAGAAGAAGTTAATATAATGGAACTACAACCAGGCACCACTTTATGCGATGGTAAATATACTATTGAGACTAAAATTGGTGAGGGTGGTTTTGGTATTACCTATAAAGCTATTCAAAATGGACTTAATCGAGTAGTTTGTATCAAAGAGTATTTCCCTGCAGGGAAATGTACTCGTGCAACTAAGAAAAACACTGTATTTGTACAGGGAACAAGCGAACAGGTATTTGAAAAATACCGACAAGCATTTGTGCGTGAGGCAAAAATGTTGGCAACATTGCATCACCCCAATATTGTTGAGGTATTAGATGTATTTGATGAAAACAATACATCTTATATGGTAATGACATTTGTCAAAGGCAAAAGTTTACAACAAATTGTAGAGGTTCGTGGCAAATTACCTTACCCAGAAACGGTTAATTATATCGCTCAGATAACCAACGCAGTAGGATATATTCATGATCATCATATCCTACACCGTGATATTAAACCTGATAATATCATGATTACGGCTGATTTCAAAGCAATCTTAATTGACTTTGGTTCTGCTAGGGAATTTGAGCAAGATAAAACGCAAGTACACACATCCATGCTCACACATGGATATGCTCCTACTGAACAATATACTGCCAGTAGTCGCAAAGGTTCTTATACTGATATTTATGCTATCGGTGCGACTTTCTATTTTGTACTGACAGGACAAGTACCGATGGAATCAGCTGCTCGACTAACTGAACAAATGCCATCCCCAAAAGACTTAGTTCCTGAGATTCCAGAAGAGGCAAATCGCACCATTCTAAAGGCGATGCAGTTAAAAGCAGAAAATCGCCATCAAACAGTCCATGAATTCATGGATGATATTCGCAATGTGAAGCCTTCTGTCTTAGTGGATGAAACGATTGGTGGCTCTCCGCAACAACCAACATCGAAACGCACATGGTACATTATTTCAGCACTTGGATGTTTTGTAGCTCTCTTGACAGGCTATTTTCTATGGGGACGTAATGGAAGTGAACTTGTAGAAGAAAATAAACCTCAAGAAATTAAAACGTACAGCTTTATCAGTATATATGATTATCCTATGGTTAAAGTTGATGGAGGTACTTTCATCATGGGTAGCAATCAGACAGATGAGGATGATTGCCTACCACATACCGTAACGCTAAGTGATTTTTATATCGGACAGTTTGAGGTTTCGCAAGGATTTTGGACTAAAATAATGAATGACAATCCATCCGAGTATCAAGATGTTGATGATATCAATAACTTCCCTGTAGAGAATGTTAGTTTTGAAGAGGTGCAAGTTTTTATTAATAGACTTAATAACAAAACTGGAAAATCATTTTCCTTACCTACGGAGGCACAATGGGAATTTGCAGCAAGAGGTGGTACCCAAAGCAAGGGAACCAATTTTGCAGGTTCTCAATATCCCAATAATATTTGGTTTGACAAGAACAATCCTGTTATGTTGAAATTTCCTCCTTCTGTCAATGAGTTAGGCATTTATCAGATGAGTGGAAATGTGGCAGAATGGTGCTTAGATTATTATAACCGAATGTTTTATTCTCAGTCAAATAAATCCAAAAATCCATTAAATACTAAGGCCAATAACAGTCGAGTTGTGCGCGGAGGAAGTTTTGATGATACTGATCCAGAATATGTAACTGTATATTACAGAAACTCAGGCAATGATGCTACGGGATATATAGGATTTCGATTAGTAGTTAACTTATAATTAACAATTTAAACAAACAAAAACATGAAAAAATTTATCTTTATGATCACTCTCACATTGAGTGTTAGTGCTATTGGATTTGCGCAAACATATCCAAGCCAAGAAGAAGCAGAGAAAGCTGCACAAGAGAATGTGCGTGAAAAACTCACAGAGTTATTAACCTCTATGCAAAACGGTTTGCAAGATGCCGATGCACCAAAAGCCAAATTTAACAATGGAACAGATAAGGTTAAACAATTTCTGTATGATGGTAAAAAAGTAAATAAATTTTTAGCAAAGAAAGAGACTACAGATAAAGACAAAACATTGAAGAATATTTACACGAAATTAACCCAACAAATAACCCTTAAGGAGAATCCTTACAAGACTGATTTTCAATATTTCGATGTTCAGTTCGGTGAAGTTAAGGTAATCAAACAGGAAGGCAAACAGAACGGATACAAATTAAATATTCCCGTGTCATTCCAAACTTATACAGTTACTGGAGATTCTGCTAGTCTTGCTAAATATGATGTAAAATCGACATGGGAAGTTGCAGTAGGTACTAAAAAGCAAAAAGTAGCAAAATTAGATAGTATTCAAAAACAAAACGATTCTAAAGATGCACAACCTGTCTTATCTCACACTGTAAGTAATAAAATGCAATGTGTTGGTCTAACTGCTAAATCAATTGACTTTTTAAACTCAGAACAAAAGACCATGAATCAACTTGCAGAGCAAGCTATTGTTGATTGGTATGCTAATGTACAACAAAACCTTGAGCAAAAATATATTGATCAAGCTATTGCACCTATTGCGCCAATAGCAATAAAGTCTGTAAAATTTGATTCTCAAAATGGTAAGACATTCAAGATTGGTCAAATTAAGGAGATACTTATTTCTATTGATCCAAAACCATATATGACAGAACCTGAGGTGTATTATGAGAATCCAACTGCTATCCTAACCGTTAAACCTGCGTTTACCGTAACAATCAGTGATGATCTGGCTGGCATAGCCTCATTGGAAGTCGCATATGAAGAATTACCTGTAGAAGTTCCTAAAACAGCATTTGAGAAAATGGAAATGCGTACTCAAGCAGATAAATTAGTTAGTGTATTTACTAACAAATTATCTGAATATGTTGCTACTAACAATGCACAACAAAAAGAAGAATTATTGAGTATGTTTGAATGTGGTAAGACACAAGTTCAAGTATCTCATGTATCTCAAAATGCTAAAGAACGCATTGCCAATCGACAAGCTGAAAAGTATTTGAATTGCCTCAAAGGTTTGAAATGGGATGTTAAGACTCCTACCTTGATTGATGAAGCATGCGCTAATCAATTGAACAGAGAGTATCCAACTTTGGGCTTGCAATTTGATTCAAGTTTGAATACAATGATGTATTTGATTAATCAAAGATACGAAGGACAAAACTACAAAGATGACACTCAAAAAATCATCTTTGTTAAGTACAACGAAGGCAAATACCAAATTCAAAAAGTTGTAGTTGTTCCTAATAGCACTAAATTAGTGAAATAATTACACTGATTGTAATAACAATAAAACGATGATAATATGGATGTTGTAACAATAGGACGCTCAAGTGCGAATGATTATGTCATTCCTGACTCACATGCTTCAAGACATCACTGTCAATTAATTCGTCATGACAATGGCTCGTTTGAGTTAGTTGACATCAGCAGCTATGGTACATATGTAAATGGGCGCAAAGTAAATAAAAGAATATATTTACACAAGGGTGACATCGTAAAAGTGGGAAATACATGTATTCCTTGGATGAGTTATTTTGGACAGAGTACTATGGTTCCAACATATGAAACTGAAGATACTCCAGTTGTTTCAAATCCTTATCAAAATACACCAGCAACTCCAATCGTTACTCCACCTGTCGTAAATATTCCAAGTGAAATAAATATTAATAAACATGAGGAGTATTCCAATGTTGCAAAGAGAGGAGATGATTTCTCTGTATCGTTTAATCGTAATTTAGGAGATAAAATGGGAGATACAATAGGAACGACATTGGGCTGTATAGTTTCTATCATCATCGTAATTATTGTAATTGCAATCATTGGTTTTATAGCATTTTAATAGTTAAAAAACAAAATAAATTTTTAGAGTATTATGAAAATTGTAAGAATTGGTCGTGAAAGAGATAATGATATTATTTTGCCTGCGGGGGACAAGAGTGCGTCTAGACATCATTGTCAAATTATACAAGAAAATGATGGTACTTATACTTTAGTTGATGTGGGTTCTACTAATGGAACATATGT
>Ga0233370_1000100_pt1 | contig 10271 bp, 9 predicted proteins | sample ElkDunMinimDraft_2_FD_180686 | JGI IMG/M metagenome (GOLD analysis project Ga0233370, IMG submission 180686) | Fecal eukaryotic communites from dung pellets of Tule Elk in California, USA - Elk Dung D2 | ecosystem: Host-associated > Mammals > Digestive system > Large intestine > Fecal | place...
AAGATACGGCGAAGTCCCTATGAAGTCCCTATGAAGTCCCTATGAAGTTCCTATGCGGATAGGTGGCAAGTAAGAGGCAAGTAAAGGGGATATAACTGGGAGTTATAAGTTGTAAGTTATCAGTTTGAGAATAGCATTGAAATAAAAATCCTCGCATTACTTGCATATGTGCATTTTTTGTTGTAATTTTGCAAAAATTTGAATGTAGGCTACTTATGATCACATTTATCATCTCACTTATAGCCCTTGTGGTTGGATTTGTTCTCTACGGAACATTCGTGGAGCGTGTGTTTGGTATTAACGAAAAAGCACAGACGCCTGCCGTCACCAAGGCAGATGGTGTGGACTTTGTTCCGATGAAACCGTGGAGAATCTTCCTTGTACAATTCCTCAACATCGCAGGATTGGGTCCAATCTTCGGAGCGATCATGGGTATCTTCTATGGTCCTTCCGCCTTTTTGTGGATTGTGCTGGGTACGATATTCGCAGGAGGTGTACATGACTACCTGAGCGGTATGATCTCGCTTCGCAAAGGCGGCGCTTCGCTGCCTGAAGTGGTGGGCACGGAACTGGGCAAGGGCGTGCAAATCTTTATGCGACTGCTCTCGATTGTGTTGCTCGTATTGCTGACTACGACATTCTTGTCGGGTCCTGCTACCTTGTTGCAAGGATTGGCTGGATTAGGCACGATGACCTTCCAAGGACATTTGATCCCTATTGTGTGGGTATTGATTATCTTCGGCTATTATACATTGGCTACGGTGTTACCTGTAGATAAACTCATCGGTCGGTTCTACCCTATCTTCGGTGGCGTTTTGCTGTTTATGGGAATTGGCATTATGGTGGTGATGCTCGGTTGGCATGCAACAGAAATGCCCGAATTGACCGATGGTTTGCACAACCGTCAGACCAATGGTTTGCCTCTCTTCCCGATGATGTTCGTGAGTATTGCCTGCGGTGCTATTTCAGGATTTCATGGCACACAATCACCACTGATGGCACGCTGCGTGACCAACGAGCGTCAAGGGCGTTGGATATTCTACGGCGCCATGGTAGCAGAGGGAATATTGGCCTTGATTTGGGCAGCCGCAGCAGGGACGATGTTTGCAGACCCAGAGACAGGTTTGTACGGAATAGACGGACTGCAGGCCTTCGCCGCAGCGCATCCAGGCGAGAATATCGCTGCTTTGGTAGTGGACAAGGTATCTCGTTCGTGGCTGGGTACGGTAGGTGGTATATTGGCGATTATTGGTGTGATTGCTGCGCCTATTACTTCGGGCGATACGGCATTGCGTTCGGCTCGACTGATTGTGTCGGACTTCCTGCACCTCAGCCAACGCCCCATCCGCAACCGACTGATGATTGCTATTCCGCTATTCTTGTGCGTGTTTGGTATGATTTTCGTCGATTTCAACGTCGTTTGGCGCTATTTTGCCTGGACCAATCAGACATTGGCGGTCTTCACATTATGGGCAGGAACGGTGTTCCTCTACAAGAACTCGCGCACAATAAATAAATACCCATATGCCTATCTTATCGCGTTGATTCCTGCGCTGTTTATGACGATGGTCAGTGTCAGTTATATCTTTATTGCGCCCGAGGGCTTCCATTTCGCAAAGATTGGGCTGAGTTGGGTGGCGTACTTGGTGGCAGGTGTCACCACAACGGCATTGCTTGGAGGGTTTGCCTATTGGACAAGGAAAACTAATTTTAAGACAATTAATGTCAATTAAGACGACAATTAGTGTCAATTTATGGAATATTTGTTTTTGCTCAAAAGAATGCAGCACGCTGCATTGGTGAGCAAAACAAAAATTTTGAATTAAGAATTTTGAATTATGATACAATCTGCTTCTTTTGTAATCTCTAGTCCTGATGTGATGCAATGTCCGCAGACGACTATTCCTGAATATGCTTTCATTGGTCGAAGCAATGTGGGTAAGTCCTCACTTATCAATATGCTTACGCATAACCCAAAACTAGCGAAGACTAGTCAGAAACCGGGTAAGACATTGCTGATTAATCACTTTATCATCAATGCAGGCAGTGATACGCATTGGCATTTGGTGGATTTGCCCGGCTATGGTTTTGCACAAGCAGGTAAGAAACAACGCGCCAAGCTAAAGATGATGATCGAGCGCTACTGCCTTTTGCGCGAAGCGTTGGTGAGTTTGTTTGTTTTGGTGGACTGCCGCCACGAACCACAGCAGATCGACCTCGAATTTATGGAATGGTTGGGCGAAAACGAGATTCCTTTCGCCATAGTCTTTACCAAAGCTGACAAACTTAGCAAAAGTAAGTTGACTATCAATGTCGAAACCTACAAACAAAAATTGTTGGAGACATGGGCTGAGTTGCCTCCTATCTTTGTCACCTCTGCTGAGAAAAGTCTCGGTGAATCCGAACTGATTGCCTATATTGAGGGTATCAACCGCGAGATTACTAACCGCCAATGATTTGGGATAACAACGAAGATATTCGCGTGGAGCATTGCGATGGTTCACGTCGCGGCATTCAGCAGGTCCTAGACGCTTGCCGCGAGGAGCGCCGTCCGTATCTAATCACAACGCCTTTAACCTCTAACCTTTCACCTTTAACCTCCATTTTGGTCCCCATCACCATGCTCGAAGAAGAGGTGTATAAGGCCGAGATCTGCACCTATTTAGCACGTAAAACAGGTGCACACCTTATATTATTACGCGCGAACGACTATGGAAGCAAGGCGATAAAGAACACGCAGCGTATCATCACGCATATTCAGACTATTGCCGAGCGTACAGGCGAAACAATTACTTACGAAGAGCGCGTAGCCAAAGGCGATAGTTTCCATATCCACAAGGAGATTCACCTAATAGCCTCATCGCCTGATAGCCCTATCGCCTTGACTCTCCTCACCGCTAGCCGCGAGTATGGACTGGACGACTGGCTCTTTGGTCCCCCCGAGCAATACGTCATCCGCCACAGCCAAGTGCCTGTGATGCTCGTTAATCCAAGAGCGGACTTATTCTCGCTCTGTGATTAAAGCGCTGATTATTCAACAAAAAAATGGGAAGGCAATCGCCTCCCCATTTTCGATATATAGTAATTGTATTATTACTTATTCAATGCCAATGCTACATTCACAGCGCAAGCAACGGTGCAACCTACCATTGGGTTGTTACCAATACCGAGGAAGCCCATCATCTCAACGTGTGCAGGTACTGAAGAAGAACCAGCGAATTGAGCGTCAGAGTGCATACGGCCCAATGTATCGGTCATACCATAAGAAGCAGGACCTGCAGCCATGTTATCTGGGTGCAAAGTACGACCTGTACCACCACCAGAAGCTACAGAGAAGTATGGCTTGCCAGCCAATACGCGCTCTTTCTTATAGGTACCAGCTACAGGGTGTTGGAAACGAGTTGGGTTAGTAGAGTTACCTGTGATAGATACATCTACGTTCTCGTGCCACATGATAGCCACACCTTCGCGTACATCGTCAGCACCATAGCAGTTCACCTTAGCACGTGGACCGTTGCTATATGCTTTTGTCTTCACGATATTCAACTCGCCAGTAGCGTAGTCAAATTGTGTTTGTACGTATGTGAAACCATTGATACGGCTGATGATCATAGCAGCATCTTTGCCAAGACCGTTGAGGATGATACGAAGTGGTTTTTGGCGCACTTTGTTAGCCATCTCAGCAATCTTGATAGCACCCTCAGCAGCAGCGAAAGACTCGTGACCTGCCAAGAAAGCGAAGCACTCGGTCTCCTCGCGGAGCAGACGAGCTGCCAAGTTACCGTGGCCAAGACCTACGAGACGGTCGTCAGCTACAGAACCAGGGATACAGAAGGCTTGCAAACCGATACCGATAGCCTCAGCAGCGTCAGCAGCGTTCTTGCAACCTTTCTTAATTGCGATAGCGGTACCTACCACGTAAGCCCACTTAGCGTTCTCAAAGCAAATCATTTGGGTCTCCTCGCAAGTCATGTAAGGATCCAAACCGTATTGCTCGCAAATTTGATTAGCCTCTTCGATAGAAGCAATACCATGTGCGTTAAGCGCAGCGAGTACTTGTTTCTCGCGGCGATCTTGTGATTCGAATTGAACTGGACGGATCATAGTTTTACTCCTTTCTTATTATTCATGACGTGGATCAATAAATTTAACTGCGCCTTGCTCCTCGGTTGTGCGGCCATAAGTACCGGTAACCTTCTTCAAAGCCTCCTCTGCTGGAACACCCTTCTTGATAGCATCCATGAATTTGCCCATGTGAACGAACTCATAGCCGCAAGTCTCGTTGTCAGCATCCAAGTATTGCTTGGTGATGTAACCCTCGGTCAATTGGAGGTAGCGTGAACCTTTAGCCTTAGTAGCAAACAATGTACCTGTTTGGCTAACGAGACCCTTACCCAAGTCCTCAAGACCAGCGCCGATTGGCAAACCGCCCTCAGAGAAAGCAGATTGAGTACGTCCGTAAACGATTTGGAGGAAGAGTTCGCGCATAGCGGTGTTGATAGCATCGCACACGAGGTCAGTGTTCAATGCCTCGAGGATAGTCTTGCCCACGAGGATCTCGCTTGCCATAGCAGCAGAGTGAGTCATACCTGAGCAACCGATAGTCTCAATGAGAGCCTCCTCGATGATACCGTTCTTAACGTTCAAACTGAGTTTGCATGCACCTTGTTGTGGAGCACACCAACCGATACCGTGAGTCATACCAGAGATGTCAGCGATCTCTTTAGCTTTCACCCACTTACCCTCTTCTGGGATTGGAGCTGGACCGTGGTTAGGTCCTTTAGCTACTTGGCACATTTCCTGTACCTCTTTGCTGTAAATCATAATTCTTGTTAGTTTATTAGTTTATGTGTATATTAATTAATTTGCACAATATTCCATAATCGGGTGCAAAAGTACAAAAAAGTTTGGATATATGCAAATTTTTGTGTAATTTTGCAGCCGAAAAACAAAATAACAAAAAAAATTGCATGAAAAACAAATCTCTGAGCATCCTCCTTTTGGCACTCATAATCCTGTGCGCAGGATGTTGTCCTAAGGCAAAACAAGCGCTTGAACCAAGCCAAGTAGTCATCACCACTTTCCCCTCTAGTATCGGCGATGCGGGCGTAGCAGTCTATCTACCAGAGGGCTACAACACATCCTGCACAGAGTACCCCGTACTATATCTGCTACATGGTAGCGGCGATGATGAGACAGGATGGCTGACCAAGGGATGCGCCAAACATATCCTCGACTCGCTCATCACCCACCAACTCTGCCAACCAATGATTGTCGTGATGCCCAACGGCTATCTCGAGCAAACGGGCAAGCACTACCCCAAAGAATCACGACTATGGATGGAGAGCACCTTCGAGCAAAACTTCAGCCAACTCATCGCATGGACCGAAGCACATTTCCGCACCCTTACCGACAAGCAACATCGTGCCATAGCAGGCCTATCCATGGGTGGATTCCATACCATGCACACCGCAGCATTGCTCAACCAATCGTTTGACTATGTAGGTATTTTCTCTGCCCTATATGTGCCATATATGAGCCAACATCGCGCGGAACGCACGTTGGAAATCAGCGACTTAGCGCTATCCGACAAACCTGCATACAACCAAACCGAAGCACTACTTCAGCAGCAGTTTGCCTGCCCACCCCAACTCTACTGGATCGCATGTGGCGTGGATGATTTCCTCTACCAAGACAATGTGATTTATCGTCGATACCTAGACGAAAAACAATATCCATACGAGTACCACGAATCAGCTGGCGGACACTCCTGGCAAAACTGGATGGACTATCTCACCATTTTTGCGCAAAGGATATTTTTGAATTAAGAAGTTTGAATATGAATTATAACGTTATGAAAAAGATTTTATTGACATCTGTATTCGCGATGATGGTGATGCTCTGTACCGCAGCAGAACCTTATTTCCGTGCTGCATGGATCAGCACCGTAGCCAATATCGACTTCCCTACTAAAGAGGCAATCGGCAACTACGAACAACAGCAGAAAGACATGCTAGCCATGTTGGATGCCTTTCAAGCCATGCACCTCAATGCTATCGTCTTCCAAGTGCGCCCTACGGCGGACGCCCTCTACGCGTCTGAACTCGAACCATGGAGTGCTTGGCTCACTGGCAAACAAGGCGAGGCTGCACCTTACGATCCTTTAGAGTTTGTGTGCACAGAGGCGCACAAGCGCGGCGTAGACGTACACGTGTGGGTGAATCCTTATCGTGTCACAGGCGGAGGCAGCCAAATCGAGGACATCGCTCCCAACCACGTTTTCCACAAACATCCAGAATGGTTCGTGAAATATGGCAGCCAATGGTATTTTGAACCAAGTTTGCAAGAGACGCGCGACTTCCTCTGCCAAGTGGTAGCCGACCTCGTTACTCGCTATGATATCCAAGCCATCCATATGGACGACTACTTCTATCCTTATCCCGTGGCGGGACAAGACTTCCCCGATGCAGAGGCCTTTGCTGCCAATCCACGCGGATTTGACAACATCGGCGATTGGCGTCGCGACAATGTCAACCTAGCTATCGAACAAGTACACCAAACTATCATAAACATCAAGCCAAACGTGGAATTTGGTATTTCTCCATTTGGCATCTGGCGCAACAAAGCCAGCGACCCACGTGGCAGCGAGACCAATGGCCTACAAAACTACGACCAACTCTACGCGGATATCCTCCTCTGGATGGAAAAGGGATGGATCGACTATGTCGTACCACAACTCTACTGGGAGATTGGCAAAAAAGTAGCTGATTATGAAATACTTGCACATTGGTGGGCACAACACGCCAGCGAAAAATGTCGTGTTTACATCGGTATGGCACCTTATCGTCTAGGTGGTGAAAAAGGTCCTGCAGCATGGCGCGAGGGCAACGAAATCTGCCGCCAATTACGCCTCAACCGCACCATTGAGGGCATCTCGGGCGAATGCTACTTCCGTGCTTGCGATTTGGAGCAAAATCGATTTGGATTGGCCGACAGTTTGAAACATGTTTTCTATCCAACCTACGTGCCTGCTCCAAGAAAATAACACAACCTATATTTCTTATTTTAAGGACGGTGACCACACATCGTCCTTAATTTATACCCATTTTTACATAAAATTGCATTTTTTCTCAAAAATATTTGGTCAATCCAAAAAAAAGCAGTACTTTTGCAGCCGATTTTGGTATTTGACTTACCAAATCAGATATTCAGCTAATATCCGGAAGGATGGGTGAGTGGCTGAAACCAACAGTTTGCTAAACTGTCGTACGGGTAACCGTACCGGGGGTTCGAATCCCCCTCCTTCCGCAAAAAAAAATACCATGTAGCTAAGTCCAAACTTGTTTGAGCGAAAGCACATGGTTTTTTTTGTAAGGATGCCATCGGCAGACTAAGGATTACGTAGAAATCCCCCCAGCCGACTAGGCAAACACAAAACAACTTGATTATGAAAAGAACCAAATGGATCATTCTCTCCCTCGTGGCAGCACTCTTCTTTGCTGTCCTGGGATTTTGCATTAAACAATATTACCACTTTGCTGTAGCCAACTTCAAAAGCATGGGTAATGAATCACATGCATATCACGTGTACCCCGAGATGAGCACCGATTCATTACTACATGAGATGTTGGGAGATTACGAGATGGTATCCGAGTTAGCATGGTGCTTGCATTGTCGATACCTCAAATTCAATCAACCCAAGCCTGGTTACTATCGTTTTGCTTCTAAAATAGCCAACCGCGACCTCATTCGTCGTTTGCAATACGGAGAAGAGAGCCCTATCAAACTATCGTTTACCCACGCTCTTCGCACCCGCGAGCAACTGGCGGGACACATGGGCAAGAAGCTCCTATTGGACTCTGCAGAAGTGCTCCAACGCCTCAACGACAGGGAGTATATGGCACATTTTGGATTGACTCCAGAGACGGCGGTTTGCCTATTCATCCCCAATACATACGAAGTATATTGGACCATGTCAGCCGATCAACTCTTTGCTCGTATGCACAAGGAATACCAACGATTTTGGAACGAAGAGCGTCTCGCCAAAGCCGAGAAACTTGGCTTGACTCCCACAGAGGTAGCCACCATCGCTTCCATCATCGCCTCGGAGACCAACCGCAAGGAGGAATACCCTACTATTGCCTCCATCTACCTCAACCGACTCCGCAAAGGTATTGCCCTACAGGCATGTCCTACCGTGATCTTCGCCATTGGCGACTTCAAGATGCGCCGCGTCCTCAAGCGCCATTTGGCAATCGATTCACCATACAATACGTATAAATACCGTGGCCTACCTCCTGGACCTATCCGCTTGGCTCGTCCAGACGTGATCGATGCAGTACTCAACGCGCCCAAAACCGACTATCTCTATATGTGCGCCAACCCTGACTTCTCTGGCACACATATCTTCTCTTCATCCTACGGACAACATAGCGCCGTGGCACGCCAATATCAGCGTGCTCTCAACCAACGCCGAGTAAGATAATTTCTTCTCATTTGCTTTGCAACACACATTATTCTAGAGAATATGGTATCGTTTACCTATTCTCCTCTGCATTTATGGGAAAAATATATACTTTTTTTGAAAAAATGTAATTTGAAAGTTGCAAATTTGAAAAAAAAGTCGTACCTTTGCAGCGTGGGAAGAATGTTTTGTTGAATTCACCTTAATTTATTACGATATGTTAGATGCTTTTTATAAGACACATGACTATATGGTGGAGCATGTCAATGTTCCTACTCGCCGTGTGCTTATGGATGAAATCAATTGGAAAGATCGCTTGATCGCTATCAAAGGAGGACGTGGTGTAGGAAAAACCGATTTTCTGCTCAACTATGCCAAAGAGCAACGTCTGTTGGCGCCCGAAGAAAGCAAGCATACATTATACGTTAATTTCAATGATTTCTATTTTACCGAACATTCATTGGTAGAGTTTGCAGGTCAGTTTGTTGCTGCTGGCGGACGAACCCTGGTAATTGACCAAGCATTTAAATATCCTAACTGGTCCAAGGAGCTCAGCCAATGCTTCTATCGCTACCCATCGTTGCGTATTATCTTCACCGCATCTTCGGTTATGCGACTGATTGAGGACAACAAGGATATCGGCACTATCGTACACTCCTACAACTTGCGTGGATTTAGTTTTCGCGAGTACCTGAATGTGACCCTTGGACTCAAGCTGCCTGTGTTCACTTTAGAAGACATCCTAAAGCGTCACGTGGAAATAGCGCAACAGATCTGTCAACGCATCAAGCCGTTGCAATACTTCAACGACTATCTCCACCACGGCTACTACCCACTCTTCCTCGAGCCACACGATTTCTCCGAGTCGCTGCTCAAGATGATGAACATGATCCTCGAGGTAGATGTGCTGCTCATCAAGCAAATCGAGGTGAGTTCCTTGCCTAAGTTGCGTAAATTGCTCTACCTGATGCTACAAGAGACACCATGCAGTCTAAACGTCAGCAATCTCGCCCAAGCCATCGACTGCTCACGTTCAACGACAATGAACTACATCAAGTACCTCAAGGATGCACGTCTATTGAATATGCTCTATCCTGAGGACAAGCAGTTCCCGCTCAAGCCAACCAAAGTGTATATGCAGAACACCAATCTCTGCTATGCCACATCAACACGCAATATAGATCGCCAAACGATAGCCGAGACATTCTTCTACAATGCCCTCCACGGCAACCACAAGATCAACGCTACCGATCGTAGTGCAATGTTTATCATCGATGGCCAATATTACATGGACGCTCTTGCCACTACCCCTAGCAAGACTGGCATCCGCTACTGCGCCATAGCAGACCTCGAGCAAGGATCGCAAAAGAACATCCCGCTCTGGCTCTTTGGATTCCTGTATTAACCGGACACCGGACTCCCGATACCCATTAATGGACTCCCGAATCCCGAATCCCGAATCAACAATAAAAAAAACTATAAAAATTATGAAACAAAAAAAGTATTTAACCCTTGATGGTAACGCTGCTGCGGCGCATATCGCGTATATGTTTACCGAGGTAGCAGCCATCTATCCTATCACCCCATCTTCTCCTATGGCGGAGAACGTGGACGAGTGGGCTGCAGCAGGTCGCAAGAACCTCTTCGGCGAGACAGTGTTGGTACAAGAGATGCAATCTGAGGCAGGTGCTGCTGGTGCTGTGCACGGCGCACTCAACGCAGGTGCTCTCACCACTACCTTCACCGCCAGCCAAGGTCTCCTGCTCATGATCCCTAATATGTACAAGATCGCGGGTGAGCTCATCCC